>Ga0123342_1000858_pt1 | contig 50140 bp, 31 predicted proteins | sample Turbeawhitnodule_FD_89960 | JGI IMG/M metagenome (GOLD analysis project Ga0123342, IMG submission 89960) | Root nodule microbial communities of legume samples collected from Mexico - Turtle bean Mexico white nodule | ecosystem: Host-associated > Plants > Roots > Nodule | place: Mexico: Nepantla...
ATGTGCAAAAGTATGTTTCAGATTCTTTTGGGAGCAGGAAGATATTTTTCATGACTGGTTCAAAAGAATTTGTTCCTTATTTTTATAATCATAATAAAAATTTATACAATAAATTTGAGTTTTAGAAAATTATTGTATTTATACCTTTTAAAATTGTGTTAGAACCGTATTAGAATTTTCAAAAATCTAACAAATATTTTTTGAATTGAACATTTCACCGATAAGTGTCCTACAAGTGTCGTACGAGTATCGATACTGATACATGTGTCCGACACAGATACGTCATTTAAGAGAAGTGTCTGAGTCTTGATTGCATATGTTAGACTCTGTTGTTCCTACCTACTTATTCACTATTTTTACACCATTTTTTTTTTACTTTCTTTTCTTTTCTTTTTCTTTTTGAAAATACCCATGTATTCATTGTGTTAGAAATGTGTGCCTCATTCATATACAACAAAATTTCCAATTGTTTATTAGTTTAGTCCAAATAATGGTTACTTGGTTAAATCAACTATATATATAACTAATGAAAATAATATATCATATAAACAACATTTATTTATATGATAGACATATTGCTAATAGAGTTTCAATTTAAAAAAAAAAAACATTTGTATTAATCTTTAAAAAATACTAAATCAAGCTTTTAGTTTGTCTTAATTAGTGGTAATAACTATTAATTAGGTATAGTAAGAAACAAATTAAAAGTTCAATTACAAACATAAAATTACCAATATACAAACCATGCACTTGGTTGTCTCTTGAAACCAACCTTCACCATTGTAAGTGCACCTCTTGTTTGATGTTAACCATGTTCTTAAAACTTCATGAAGTTAAAAGAAGAATAAGTGATTCTTTATTTGGTTGAGAAGAGAAGAAGAAAATGGAATGATGATTCATGGCTCAATAATTTTGTAGCAAGAATGAAGAATGAGTGTGATAATAATGTCCATACCCTTATGTCCATTGCCGAGTGTCTGCAAAGACCAACATGCAGATATATATTTATTCATTCATGGCTTCTTCACACAGTGCTTGTCTGTGGTTAAGAAAATGTTCATTGCATATATGTTTAATCAATACTCAATTAATAGCCACCAAAGCAATGGAATCAGATCATACTCATGCAGAAAAAGAGGTTTGGCCTAAGGACAAATTTCTCCATGTCTTTTCTCTCCCTGCAACATATGCATGCTCATTTTTTTTCTAGCTTCTATTTATGTAGCATGCCTCTTCTGACATCATGCTGCAACTTTTGAAATAGGATTAAACATTCAACACTTATATTAAAATAAATTATATTAAAGATATTTGAACAAGTTAAACATTTATTACCATCTCCACAATTAATATCATTGCTAGATTTTTGTACTTAAAATTAAAATAAGAAATAAAAATGTATTTAAGTTATGACTACATCTATCTTTGTTTTTGTGAAAAAAAAAATATTACTTTCAAAATTCTGGTAATTGTTAGAGTTTTTTTAAGTTTAACATGATTATTAAACTGAATAATATAATTATTATAATTGAGGTAATAATAATTAAAAAATATAATAAATATTTTTTCTATTAATTGGATTAAATAATAAATAAGATGATTATGTAATGTTTTAACAAAATGTAATATATTATATGAACCTTGATTTTTATACTACTTTTGTTCATATATATTTTTGTTTTATATTATATAATAACATGTGGTTTTAGTCCATGTAAAATGAGTTTTAATTTTAGTTTCTGTAATTCATTCTAAACCTCTAAAACTGAAAATTAAAACTTTAATATTTACTATATTATATTAATTAACGATTTATATATGGAATAAGAATAATTTGAAGTGATAAATATTAGTAGTAATATAATATATTCTTTAAGATTAATAAAACAAACGTTTTTCATATATCTTAAAAAAAAAATACTAAAAAGTAGACTTTAAGCTTAACTCAACCCCATAAAACCGGCTCATAGGGTTGAGGTTTACACCCACTTATATACAATGAAAGACTCTAATCTCTAGTCGATGTGGGATCTCCAACCATACTGATAATTTTTTTGGAGGAATCTAATAAAAAAAATATTTTTAAGAAAATTACTGAATCAAAATCATAACTCTTTAATTTTGGATAGATAAAAACTATATTTAACTCTTCTATATAATTATTTTATATTACATAGTATATATATATATATATGTATGTATTGGATAGATAAAAACTATATTTAACTCTTCTATATAATTATTTTATATTACGTAGTATATATATGTATGTGTATTTATTTATTTTTTAAATATAAGGGGAAAATTTAAAATAAAATATATCATGAATAAATTAATTTTTATATTACTTTTCAATAGAAAGGATAGAAAAAAATAATAGAACAATGGTCATTATTTTATATTACATTATTATATAGTTTTTAATATACTATTATCAATATAATAATTTTATTATGTTTTTTTCTTTAAAAAAAAAAACATTGCTAGTGATATATTGAAAATTAAATTTTATTACAATCATTTAAAATTATTGAATAAAATGTCAAAATAATATGAAAGTAATCAATTAAAGTACTATAAAATATAAGCATCTAATTAGTAAATATATTTTATTAAAAATATACAGTGTTAAAAATAATTTATTTAACCAAAAAGTAAAAATAATATTAAAAATGGTAAAAAAATATTGCTTATAATATATATAATTAAAATATTTTTTTATTACTTCATTTATACTGAAAAATATATCATTTAAAATTAAACACCTCAAACTAGTTTTTATTATCTTAATATAAAATATTTTCTAATAATAAATAAAAGTAACAAAATATTAGATATTTCAAAGGCAACATTTTATGTTATAACGAATAAAAAAAGATAATGTCATATTCAGAGAATTATTATTCACCATCAAACTATCACCTCGTTCGTTATTCATTAAAACTATTATATCTAAAACAAAATAGAAATATTTGTTCATATTTGAGAATAAAGTTATTAGTTTGTCTTAAATATATAACAATATGAAATTAAAAAAAAAAAGGCAAATGTGATATATTCATAAAAGATCATAATTATTTATCACATTAAATGATTTAGCGAGAACAGCCTAATATTTTTGTTATATAAAAACATTAGATTTACAAAAGAAAATAGAACAACAAATAATTTTTTCATAAAAAAAATCACACTTTTGGTTTGGGTTGAATATAATATATTTACAAGTGTACATATGCAAACTAATGAAATTTGTAATCTCTAAATGTAAACAATATTTTACATTTGTATTTCATTTAAATATGTTTTCTATATAGTTTGTTAAAGTATGTTTAAATATTTATTTGATGAACTTCAATCTTAATAATTAATTATTTTCTATCAATACTTTTGCTAGTGATAAGTGATATTAAAAAGATAACTAATTAATGCATAACAATACAATACAAAAGCTTGATAGATAGTTTCCTATAACTTACTAATCCAGAATTTTTTACCAACATAAATCTTATACATTAATTATTAAAATAACTAAATTTAAAAAGATTATTAAAATAAATAATGTCAAAAACACAATTTTAAATTAAAATCTGATTATACTAAAATTACATAATTTCATACCATTTCTTTACAATAAAATTGTAAAATTGTGTTAACACAATTTATTTATTTTTTAATCATTTTTTAAAATTTTATCCAGATAGTTAACATATAAAACTATATCACTTTATTAAAATATCTAGTTAATCACCAAATTTCATGCATCTTATTATCTTCAATAAAGATTATAAGAATTATAAATCACATAGAAAACATCAAATTAAAGGTTACTGCAAAATTTACTGAGATTGGACAGAGTTGATAGATGATATGAAAAGTAGATTCAGCCATCACTTGATTAAAAGTATTCCCTTAAACATGCAAAAGAAAAACAGCTATTACACATTTCACATTATAAATATACTATGTGACAGTAATTTAAGATACAACTCAGATTATAAGTTCTCCATAATCTTCCACATAAACAAATCAAAGATAAAAAAATTTCAATAGATCACAATTAATTCATGCAGCAGTTGTACTGCTACTGCATAAAACAGAGGAAATATAGTTTTAGTCTTTCACAACAAAATTATGTATATACATATGAATCATAAAGTTTGAGGAATTTAGAAGATGCATGTGTATGAAGATGAGTGTTTTGGTATGTAAAATTTCTAAAAAATTATCTAGAAACATCTAGTAGGTACTGTAATCTCTTGATTTTTATGGATTGTACTTTTTCTTTATTTTTTCAAAATATCTTAAATCTATCTAGAATAGTGTAAAGTACAGTAGTCAAATTAATACAACCTAGAAACTGTTACTCTTGGTTAGAACAACAACTTTTTTTTAGCACTTATAAATAAATTGTAAAATTTAACATTGTTGCAAGCTGTGTAACTCTGTCTTTCACAGCAAGTACCACAAAACAACCAACAACGTGTCTTGCAGCACTGTTCTCTGCAGATGAAAAGAAAAACTTCTATCACATCAAACACCTATTTAAAGTACAAAACATAGAACAGAAGAACTAATTTGAACAAGAATTAAAAAGACTAAGTTATATCTTTTTCAAAATAAGAACAAAAATCATGATATTTAGAAGAAATAGAAAACTGTTTAAACCTTAAAATATGCTAACTTTATTTAGAAGAAACATATATCTAAACAAAGAGTTAACCAACCTAGTATCATCTTTGAGGTATGAAAAGTATATTAAGTTTTGTTAAGTTACTATAATGGTATATTAACTTAGCTCTAATGTAAGTCTTAGCTATGAGAAATCACAGGTTGTAACCAAAGGTTCAACACTAAGTGACAAACTAAACCTCTTGAAAATTTTGTTCCTATTATGCAGTGTGTGTAATGTCTTCCATCATTATTTTGTTTGTTTGTTAGCCAAAATCTCTTTTGGTTATAAGAGACTTAGTGACAACTATATATTCATCTACCTACTTAATTATGCAGTTATATTGTTTATAGTAGATTAAAAAATGTAAGATTTTCTCTATTATTTCCTTTGCATGTTGGAATCTCATCTATAGCACTGACATAAATATTAACGTCAAGTGAACACCAGCCGTGAAATTTTTGAAAGGACCACATCGACAGTGATAACTTTTCTGACTTTCGTTAACATTAAAAACAGAAATATGTTTTCTAGGTTTCGGGAAGAGCACCATATCTTCTTGCCGCAGAAGAAAACATAAATATTTTAATTTCGGTGAGAAGTTGAAGATATTTGTATAGATAATTATTAGGTTCAATTTTGTAATATTCAAATTAATCATTATCAAATGCTAAGACTTAATATTAATCTCAAAGAATTAGACTTTGTCAAAAAAAGTTGAGTTTTTCATTATTAAAATGATACTTTTAGTTCAGAGCAAAATGCAATAAGATTTATTTCAATTGGAATTAACCCTTTATGCTTGATGCATGTTAAAAACAAACTACCCTATTCTTTTTTTGTACTTGTATAATGAGAGTTGTGATACAGATTTCAGATATAGCCAAAAAGTTCAGGGTCACATGCTACTTTAAGTGAGTTGTAATAGCTTCTAGTACAGTGTATTTATCATTTCTCACCATCTTTAACTAATAAATTACAGAGTTCTAACTAGTCTAGCTTGCAGAAGGCTCTTATGTCAGAAAGGAACAAAGTGAGATATTTGGAGACAGAGGGTTATGTGCACAATCTTAAAGCATCAGTCACAAGAGGAAACACCTTGTTAAGGTTCCATTTCTGTGGGACATAAACCCCATAGCACATATTGAGTGTCTCCTTTTCTATTTTAATGAAAACTTATAGATATTCATAGCAAATAAATAAAATATCTTTGTTAAGAAACATATTGCATATACTTGTCAGAATAGTGGCTCTTATCTTAAATGTTATCTTTGACTATTATCATTTTTATCATCTAAACTCATATCAGACAGTGCATAGAAAAATAGTCAACTGTTTAAGCCAAAACATGTGCTTTGTAAATAATAGTTTATATAATTTTAACAGCTTATAGCCATTTTTGCTTTCCAAACAATTTAGCTCATAAATAATCATGTTTCTTGAAACTCCAAAAAAAAAAAGACTAGTTTCAAGAGTAAAGTGTAACCAACCTGTATGAAAATGCTGTCAAATATCAGATGCACAGAGTAATGAAAAAGACCCTTCAATACAACTTGTACACTGAACAAAATTTCTAAAATTTTACAACATAGTGGAATTCATAATCTTATTCTAGTTCTACTCAAATGTGATATTGATAAGTTCAATACTTAGTTTTGTTGAAAGATTGATGCTCAGTTAAACACAGCAACAGTGCATTAAACACCTCTTACTCTCTGGACTTTGATATTTTCATTAAAACAAATCAAAATTTAGTCCTTTGTCTATACTACCAAAATTCATTCAAACTCTACAAAATGATTAGCAACTCAGAGACTTTGCAAAAATTTTCTCTTTATAAGGTTGTTTACTTCAACTTCTGTTTTGTAAGTTCTTCCCCTTTTGAAGTAGAACATAAACATGAGAAGTGGGGCCCAAGTCATTAGCTAGAAGCAAATGGATTCAGACAAACAATGGGCTCTTTCTCCGATGCCTAACAAGTGATGACTGAAAACAATTTTAGTTATGTCTGTCTCTTGTGCATGTAAGTTAAAGGTACAATCTTTATTTTTATTTACTAAAGATGACTTGTTTGTGTGTTAAAATTGTTTAAATCCAAATTGAACCCACACTTCTAGCACCCCAGTACAATGACTTTGCTCCTTGCTCTCTTTAAAAGCACAACACAATTCATTCTGACAGTATTTTAATCTTCTTTAAGTTCATTCACTGGTTTCCCGTAACCAACCCTCTCTTTGTTCCTCTTCTTCCCTAAAAAACCAAACACCCCTCAACCAAAACAAGCATGAAGAAGTTCAATCTAATACTTAGTAAGTGCAAGAGTTTGTCAAGGCATCTGGGAAGATCTTCATCAATTAATAGCCTAAGGTCCAAGTTTGTTAAGGAAGATTCATGGAAAGTGCATGACATGCAAGAAGATGAACCTTGTGAGACTATACTTGTTGGCAGCACAAGAAAACAGTATGTGATCAGCTCCAAGTATCTGAATAACTCTCTTCTGAAAGCTCTCATCAACCAGTCAAATCAAGAGGGCAATGATAAAAGTGTTTTGATTATCAACTGTGAGGTGGTTCTCTTTGATCATCTGTTATGGATGCTAGAAAATGCAGATCCTATGTTTGATTCTGACTCTTTGGAGGAATTGGCTGAATTTTATGTGTTTTAAGGGTTTTCAAAGTTTTAGTTGCATGCAGAAGCCTAATGTATGTAAGTGTATGTTGGGTTGTGCTTGCATTCTGCAAAATGTCTAGTTTTGTTGAGAGTCATCTTTATTTTCTTGGTCTTCACCTCTATGGTGCCTTCAACTGTTCTGTAATTGCATAGTTGATTTCTGTCCTAACTCAGTGTTTTCAAGTGTAATGTGTTTGATTAATGCAATAAAACTGGTTTTTAGGTAAGTGATGCAGGTGCATGGCTCTACGGGAGAGGGTAACATATCATAACACTAAGAATCACAAAACTACTCTTGTATATCTACAGTCTTGCAACATCTAGGAAAATTTTATTGAAAGTCAAAATACAAAGATTAAAACAAGTTAAAATTAATATAGCAAATTGATTAATAATTAGAAGGGGGTTATGATGTTTATTTTTAAAAGATCATAATGAAAATCAGTTATATGACTGTAAAACTACTCACAATACATTTAGACTCTCTCCTTAATTATTCAGTAGAATTAAAATAACTATTATTTGTATCTTTCTTGAATCCTGATGGAAAAAGATTTATCACTTTTTCATTTGAATGAAAGAATAAGAAATGTGAAAAGTTAAAAAAAGAAGAGAAAGGTACAGTTAGACTAAGAGGGATGTTATAAATAAATTATTTATAGAAATGTATGGTGATTTTTTGGTAGTCAATTTTTTTAATGTGAAGACTTTATAAAAGGTATATATAAAGAAATGAAAAATGTTAAAATGATGTTTCCCTAAGCTACCCCATTAACACACAACTACCTCTCTCCAGAAGATAGAGTGCAGCAAACGTGGATACCAGGTGAAAGATGACTAACTGCATGGAAGTGTGGTTTAAACTTAGATTCATGTTTTCTTACCAAAGATAAAGACTAGTTTCATATCATGTCACATACTTTCTGAATAATGGACAAGATCACTGAACATGTTCACAGCTATAGTTTCACTGCTCTATTTATCCTTTTTTGGTATATGGGTAAAACTTGTTTTTCTTGCAATTTAATAGATACTTAAAATTCAAATTTTTATATTGACCCTTGAATATATTTTCTTGTGTCATTTATATTTAACAAATCAAATAAGACTAAGAAAATTTAATTCAACTGCTTATTGTTTTTGTTAGGTCATTCTGTCATAATAGAGAATATTATAGGGTTAATAAAATGTGAAGAACAAGAGAATATCATTTTAACTTTTCTGACAATTTAGCCGTTTTTTGTAAATTCCATATTTGTGCCTCCAGAATGAAGATTTTATATTTTAAAATAACATTCTCATAATAAAAATATAAATTGATATTGCTGAGCAGGGAGAAAATTTGGCCATTTTTGTGGAAATGATAAAGCCACACACTTTAAATAGGGACACCACCAATTCACAAAGAGATTTATTACAAATTTTACACCGAACTACAGACACAAACTCCATGCAAGTAATGTAAAAATTAAAATGTATTTATAATCCAAACAAATCAAAGATAAGTAACTCCTTAATCCCAAACAATTACAATATGAAACCTATAAACTTCCAAGGTTTGTGTTGTTTTTGTCCCCAAGTTGAAACAAAAGCAAAGGCAATTGCACAAAACACACTTATCTATTAAAATACATGAGAGCATATGAATTAATATCACTTTACATGGATTCTTTATGGATTCATGTTGAAACAGACAGCTAGTACTAGTACATTGAAATAAGTACAACTAGGAAGTTGTTTATAATCAATCCATGGAGAAACATCTTTTAATTTAATAACAAAATTTGCCCAAAAAGGGATTACACAAGTTGCATGACCACTCAGTCTATCCTAAAATTTTCATGGATTCATTTGATTCATTCATCTGCCGCATTAATACACTCACCAACAGTTATATGATCTCATCTTCTTCTAAACTTCTTGGATGATTTTCCATCCTTCAGACCCAAGTACTTGTTGATATCTTCCCCATCATTATCTTCTTCACCCCTCTGTTTCTTCTTCCCTTCAGTCTCCTTCATTTTCTACACAAGCAAACAAACAAACATTTGAGTACTTTCTACTATAATATATAAATCACATAAAATTTGGCTGGTGTCAAATCCTTTATCATATTTAATTCCAGGAGTAATGTCTGCACATACTCAACTCATACAAAACAAGTTGCTTTTGTTTGTTGTACAATGATACTAGATCCTATGACCTACTGCATTACTACCCAAACAGGTTTTTTTACCACTATTGGCTGCTCTCAGAAACTGGTATTATACCTGAAAACTGTAACCAATAAAAACTAAATTTAACTAGGGCAACCTCCAACAAGATCTCTCATGTTAATTTTGTTATGCTTCTAAGAAGAAATAGACAGACAAAATAGACTAAATATAACAGCTTAATACAAAATATGACCTTGGCAGCTAATCTTTTGGCTTCACTAACACGTTTTTCCAAAAGGAGAACTTCCTCTTCTTGTGAAGGATACTCTGGTAGCTTTTTTCCTGAAGTATACATGTATATTTCTCAATCTCTGAGATACTTTTGTTCCTTAAAATGTTAAAGCAGAGACCACTTAGCCATATACTACTACTCACCTATAAGCTATTTGAATGTATCACTCCAATTCATACTGATTTACAAGGGAAATGGCAACTCCAGACCGTCCTGCACGAGCAGTTCTTCCCACGTGATGTATATAATTCTGTAGCTAACAAGGTTAGGAATCCAGCGAATATAAAAATGAAAAATTTGAAGAAGTTGATCTGTTTCCATGACTTGAAGTTGTAACCAGATTTCATTCATGCAATTAATTTGGGGAGGGGCATAAATATAAAGTTACTGGCTATGTAACACAAACCTCACCTTATAAGCTGGTTTTATCAGCAAGCAAGTTCTGCCTCAAACAAACTAGTCAAGCAGAGGGATATGGGTTTATTGAGTTTACCAGTCGTGCCGGTGCTGAGAGAATCCTTCAAACATACAACGGAACCATTATGCCAAATCGTGGTCAGAACTTCAGATTGAACTGGGCTTCTTTTAGTGCGTAGGATAGGACTATATTATATAGGTGGTTCGATAACAACCCGATAGTAGGTGACTTGATAAGCCCAACAAACACTCGCTAGGATAGACTCGAAATGACTCTGATACCATATTAAGAAGTGGACTTTAAGCCTAACTCAACCTCATAAAACCAGCTTGTAAGGTGAGGTTCGCACCCATTTATATACTATGAAATGTCCTATCTCTAGTCGATGTGGGATCTCCAACACACCCCCTAACGTCGAGGCTACCAACTCGTGCGTGAGACTATATATTATGAGTGGTCCGATAATAACCCGATAGCGGGTGGCCAGATAAGCCTAACAAACACTTTTCAATATGGTATCAGAGTCTATCCTATCTATGATACTTGTTTTGGTTCCTACTTTAATTGTCTTATTCAGAAAAAACTTGGCTCTTCTTTTACCTTCCTATGATTGCTATTACAGAAAAAAACGAAAAATTGGGGCAGAACTTGCTTAGGTATATCCTATTTGTTGTTGTTGTTGTGGAGGTTGGTAATTTGCATAGCCTGGATAACTGCCATACATATTGGGGTCTTGTCCAGCAGGAGCATAACAATAATTTTCATAACCCTGCACAGCATATCCATAGTAACCACCACTGCCATTCCACTGATTTGCATCTAGTTGGGCCTGTTTGTTTGAAGGACTTTGACTGCATGAAAACTATGGTTATGCTCCTGCTGGACAAGACCCCAATTTGTATGGCAGTTATCCGAGCTATGCAAATTACCAACCTCCTCAGCAACAACAGCAAATAGGATATAGCTAAGCAAGTTCTGCCTCAATTTTCTGTTCTTTCTGTAATCCTATCCTATCTATGATACTTGTTTTGGTTCCTACTCTAATTGTCTCATTGAGAACAAACTTGGCTCTTCTTTTACTTTCCTATGATTGCTACGAAGTTTTATGTTGTATCCATTAAATATTGCTTTGATACCATTATTAGGAAGTGGACTTTAAGTCCACTTTTCAATAAAACTGATTACTCAATGAAGTGTAAAGCATGATCCAAGAAAGATTTATAACTATTACAGGTGCCTGTAGGTACATTCCTAACTTTCCCTTGTGTTGTTTGAGTTGCCGCTTGCAAGGAGGAAATTGTATTTAGAACTTTGGTGCATATATGGCCAGAAGCTAAAAGCTGGGAAAAAAACGAAAAAAGAAAGTCAAATCATTGCCAAGACATATTGAACAAGAATTTTGAATTCCAAATCAGTTGGATCAATGTTCATTGTATTATAGCCCAATTAATCTCTTCAATATATAGATAGTACACCTCTAGAGGGGAAATATAAATAATATTATCCTATCCTATTCACCATGATGAGGCTTGTTCTTTCTAGTTAACCAACCATGACATTAGAGACTCATAAGCCTGACCACACCTTGGCTTTGAGGAAGAGAATAATGGATGAAGTTAAAAACTACAAGATCAGCTTAACAAAGTTGGAGTCTGTGATAGGACAATCCTCTTAAAATTTTCGTAAGAAACTACAAATATTTTTAAGTTTTCAAAACATTCAAAACATGGTATTTCATCAATCATTTCCTTTGCACGGACTAGGAGCTAAGTTTTACCAAGGACCATAACTATATTAAAGTGTGTTAAAGGAACCATGTGAACCATGCTAAACAACTTAACATGCTAACCATGTGAAACCAAACATGCTAAAAACAACAGAAGGAAAATCAACAATAGGAATTCATTCCAGCAATAAAATAAATCTTTTTATGCTAATACTCTAACATAATTGGAATTGGATAGCTTACCAACTACAAAACATTTATATTCATGGTAGTAGTTTAAGAAAACAAGAACAAAACCAATCATATCTCTATGCAAGAGAAATCACATAATTAACGCAATGTTTATGAAATATTCTGACCAATAACAATTTATTTTCAGCAAGAAAGAAAATAAATAAATGGAGCACTTGGGTAACTCCAACCCGTATACATAACCTGTAAAATACAAAGGAGAACTAAAAGAAAAAAACAAACAAACAAAGTTACTATCCAAACCAGATAGAAAGACTAGGAAAACCATACCTAGCTAAACTTAGATGCATACCCTCATTTGAAGTTAAGAAAGACATCCCAATCTTACCTAATGCAAAGCTACGCTTGCAATAAATAAACTTAAGGCACCACAAATAAGGCACTTCCCTGCTTAAGCTCTAAGCCTCTAACAGCACCTAATGTGAATATGAGGCTACAAAATATCCACCTACACACATAAAAGGGATATCGCATACAACACTCAACACAAACATGTTTTTATAAAATTATGGGATATGACGATTTACAAAACATCTGGCAGCTCTAACAAATAATGTGTAAGATAAGTCAGTAATTGATTTAGAAACAAACAATAAAAAAATTGCATTTCTTCAATGAAACATTAGTGATATATTTTGCATACATATTCTTGATTAAATTTTGGGTCTCACTCAACTATTACCTAACTGTATCCAAGTACAACAAACAAATAAAATCAAAAGGATGCTTACAGGAGTGATAATTCTACGGGCTGTTCGCTCGATGAGGCCTTAATTTGATGAATACCCACTCTCCAACTTCAAATGTAAGAGACCTTTTTTTTATCAGCATACTTTTCATCTGCTGTTGAGCAAGCAACAAATGATGTTTCAATTGTCTCAAAGCCTCATCTCTATCCACCAACTCATGTGCTACAACCTCCACCCTTGTCTCTCTATGCGGGAATTGTATCAACGGAGGGGGTTTTCACCCATACGCTGCCTCAAAAGGAGTGGTCTCTGTAGATCCATGAAAGGTAGTGTTATACCACAACTCAACCCATGACACCCAATATGACCAAGTTTTCGGTTGCTATGAAGCAAAACACCACAAGTATGCTTCCAAACACCCATTCACTACCTCTGTTTCCAGATGATATCAAGAGCTCATTTTTAATGTTGTGCCCTGTAACCAAAACAACTCCTTCCAGAACAGACCGATGAACACAAGATCCCTATCACTCACAATGGATTGAGGTAGCCATGTAGTCGAACTACCTCTTTAGCAAATATCTCCGTTACCTTTCTAGAGGTGTAAAGGTGTTTAAGTGGAATGAAGTGCCCATATTTGGACAACTTGTTCACTACTACAAAAATCACTTCATATCCTTTTGATTTTGGGAGTCCGTGATGAATTCTATTGAAATATCCTCCCAAATCTAATCTGGAATGGGAAGTGGTTGTAATAATCCCGCAGGGGAAGATGCTGAATATTTCTGCCGCTGACATACATCACACCCCTTGACAAAATCCTGCATTGTTTTCTTGTTTTCTTCATCCCGGCCCAGTATAAATTTCTAGCCACCCTCCTATAGGTTCTTAAGACCCCAGAATGTCCCCTAGCCCAGCTGAAGACAAATGAAATTTAGTTAGCATGTCGGGTATTAGAGTGGAATTGGCGACTAAAACCAGCCTACCTTGGTAGAACAACACTTCTTGCTGAAAGCGGAATCCAAGCCTGGAGTTTGACTCTTTCTGGAGGTCTTGTATGACCTGTTGCAAAAAAGGATCAAATTCCACCTCTCTTTGTACCTGCTGTTGATGCAGCCAAATTGGAGAAGTGAATTCTCTAACTCCCCTTCTTCATACCTACAGAGCAATGAATTTGCAACTTTTTTTTCTGGTCCCGGCTTGTATACGACTTCAAAATAATAGCTCAAATGCTTTGCTATCAGTTATGTTGGTTAGTAGTAATGTTCATTGTTGTACTAGATACTTATCTGGTACAGTCACCTTATTTAATTCCCTTTAGTCCACACATAAATGCCAAGAAGCATCCTTCTTCTCAACCGAAATGACCGGACTGAAGAAAGCACTATACCTTGTTGCAGCATCTCATCCATATGTCTCAATTTCATCCTTATGGTGATATGGGCAACGATAAGGTCGAAACACTCACAGGTCTAGCCTCCTTATGCAACTCAATTGAATGAACAATGTCTCGGGATGGTGGTAAACCATTTGGCTCCTTAAATACTTCACAGGGATTGTGCTAGTACTAAGTGAATTTCAGCCTTTTGCCTCTCGAATAGTTGTTGTTCTTCTCTAGGTTCAGAATCCATCACATTGTCCTGCGTTAAACTGTACAATTATGTTGTTTGTTCTGCTATTTGCCTCTTCTACTTTCTTGGGTATCCCCTTGGTCTCTGACCTGCAGTTCCCCATTCTAACAAAAATTGACTGTCATATATTCCCAATCAAAGGTTACTTTACCAAATCTATGTAGCCAAGCCACCCCCAGAATCATGTCCAGGTTCCCTAATTCCAGCATATACACATCCACCTTCGTGTGGAACACCCCAAATTGAACTTCCATTTCCCTGCATTTGCCTCTCGTAGCTACATGATGCCCATATCCTAGCCTCACTCCCATGGGCTTACCTTGTTCTACTTCAATTTCAAGAACCGACACCACCTGCGGATAAATGAAATTGTGGTTGCATTGCCACTGTCAATTAGGACCAGCACCAAGACGCCCTTCACCTTGCCCTCTAGTCGTAATGTTGATGGGGAATCTTACAAACTTGGTTAGTAGGTTTACAGTTTGATATAAAACTATCCCTAAAAGGTTTACAGTTCATAACAGAAAACTACCCCTAAATGGCCCCATCCAGCTGTTGCCCAAGCTTAATGATAGATCGCAGACCTGCTATCATTAAGCTAGGCAGTTTTGAACTTTTGAATGCTATTGGAGATTTTTAGATGCAGATTATCATTGCCAGCTTCTCCAACTTTTCAATTCAGCCTTTTCATCAAATACATTGCTGGATGTCCTTGGTAGCAAGTATGTGAATTTCCGTATGCTGTGAAGAGATTTATATATGTCCAAGAAATTTTCATCTCTAACATTACTGGATGTACTTGGTAGCTGGTATGACTAATGGAACTATGAGAAAAAGGTAATGTATAAGCAAAGCACAATAAATAAACTAGTTTCTTTTTTAGTAGCAAAGTCCAACCTGACATTCAGATTCAAGCAAACAGCCCTATTGAGTGAGTGTGCGCATATTAATGCATGTGTACTCTGTACATGATCTAAAAGGAACAATGATAGATACAGACAGGGTGGCATCGAGCTTTGCTTTTCAGGATGACTTTACCACTGCTTGCTGACCCTTGAGTACATCCCTTAACCTAGCAAAGATGGTCTTAGATAACTATGGAGCGCCAGAAGAAAAAGATAAATTAGTTTCCCAGCTGGGGTTTCATTTTCACATTGTAAGTCCAAGCCAATCATGCTAAGTGTCAGCTAGAAGGATCAATTCTTATTTCAGCATACATAACACGTTCAGCACACAAAATGAAAGACAATAGGTACTTACCGGAGCAAATGAATGCATCCCACCATCAGGTAGCAAGGCCATCCTTGGCCATTTCAGTTAGCACATTCAAAACAGTGTCCATGTTCAAAAAAAATTCAGGTTGCACAATGAGAAACTCTTTTTAGAGAAAAAATATGAATTATAATAGAGGTAAAAAAAATAGTCATATTACAAAAAATAAATCAGTATTTATATAAAAAATTTTAAAAAATAATTATTAAATCAACATCAATTTAAAATGTTTGACTTTTGTGTTAAATAATAATAAAATAAAGTAATGACAAAATTGAATCTTGACAAGATTAGACTTTGGCTCAATAGTTTAAGTTTGAGAGAGAAAAAAATCCAATTACATTAATGTGCTTACATGAGATATACAGTGTGAATAATAATAATCACTAACTGAAATAGTAGTGTAAAATATTTAACGAAGTACCACTATAGAGGAAATATTTGCCATTATGCCAACAACAAAGAAATATCACAGGAGTCACACTTTCATGAGAGTGGTTTACAGTGCTCTACAAATTTTAGCCCTCAAACTAATTTTGTGTTTATTTCGGTAAACCATTCCATCCCATATTCCTTCTCCTTTCCACAGAATTGTCGACCACCATACTACAATCTTCTAATCATTGTCGTCGCCATTGTCATCCTCCTAGTCCACTTTTAAGGAAACCACCATTCCAGAAATCCCTTATAGTCTAATAGAACACCAAGATAATGGAAACCACCATTCCAGAAACCCCTTATAGTCGAATAGAACACCAGTCACTGATACTTGTGGAGCCAGTCACTGATACCTGTGGAGGGATGTGATGTTGAGAATGACAACAGTCATAGAGATAAAGAAAGCAAGTTATATGGTTGACAATGGCCACTGCAAAAAATCACCAAAATTAGTTCAGATGTAGAGAAGGAGAGAATTTGGTCAAATTAGTTTAGATGTGGAGAGGAGAAGAATTTGGTCTGAAGGATGCGTTATAATGATATTAATTTATAAACACAAATGCGATTCATGATAGACCACATATCATGCTAATGCACCTTAAAACCCATCCTGTAAAAACTTCAAATGCATATCTAAATGGGCATTTTGTGTGATACTACTTTGTTCGCTCAAAGATCAAAAGCCCTGTAGGATCTTTTTGATTAATAAAAGAAAAAAAAGCAGATGTAATTTCATTCATTTCTCTATATCAATATGAAACTACATTAAGTAATCTTTACCTAAATGATATATATATTAGATACCATACAACAAAAAAGACCATGAAGCTTTTGCAGCAGTTGCAACTTGGAATTGCTCTCAAGATAGCAGCTCAAGGGTGAAGAATCTGGTCAACAAGAATCTCTGGAAGCTTTTTAGTAGCTTGTGCAAGTATCAATACGTGAATTCAAAATACATGGTACATGTGCCACTCAATAATATAGGAAATACCAAGAAGCTAATCTGGAAGTTCCTCATGTGCAAAATAGGCTCACATCCAACATCAGCCACTGATTTGCCATTTGGTGTTTGCAGCTTAAATCACTCTGCCTTGTATGCAGAAAGGATATTTTCTTCATCAGGTAGGTTATGGCTAACTTTCAGGAGTGATCTGCAAAAATTCATCTGAAAGGTTGAAGATACAATCAAATGACAGCTTCCAAGAATTTTTTTTGAAGAAAACTAGTTACAATCCAGATAAAACCTGTCTCGATGAGATAAATGATGGAACTAAAATCCTTCATTACTTTTTAGCAGTAAACCTATAATGTAGTTAATGACCTACCAACTATAGTCACTTATTCAACTGCTATACAAGATCTTGTCACTCTACAAGAATATCTCAAAATGGTGTCAAACTGAGCTAACCATATGTAAAGCAAATAACAAACTCTACCTTCATGTATGGACAAGTTGCACAACCACCATGAATGGAACAACCCTCCCCACTAGCTATTCCTGGTACCATAGGAGGTCTGATATCACCCACTTTGGCAGAATGAACACCTGAGGATAAACTTGAGGATGTTTTTGAGATTGAGTCGCCAGAAACTGGAAAGACTATTTCAACAGTAACTTTTGCTTTTTCAGAAGAGGACTTCGCAGGCTCCAACAAACTACAAACTGTAGCCACAATTGAAGTCACCACCATCCCAGATTCTCTTCCTAAAACAAATTGGAGATGATCATTTATATTTCTATCCAAAGCTTCCTGAACCCGATCCTCTATGAAATTCAAAATAGTGTAGTGGAGCCTACTGTGCCCATTCCCCTTCTCTGTTCCATTGCCAATGAAAACATCTCTCCAGGAACCTCAAAATGAGCAGTGAGAAACGCATCACCATACATTTCTTTTATATTCTCTACAACTTCATGGCCAAATAAATGGTGAACAATGCATGCTCCATCCTGGAGCCAAGTTAGGAAAGCATATATAATATGAAGTACAGAACCATAGTACTAGTACTAGCCTACTAAAATAAAACACATAAACTAGCAGATGATAAACGAATACAATACAAGCCATATTTTATACAAGGAAAATTCAAACTTCTACAAAAAAATTGCAGAAAACAGAGAACGACAACCACAATAGTGTTAAATTTCTCTCCAAGTCTGACGTTGCATAAACCCAACACAGGGAAAAGAAAGGTGAAATTATTTAACAAAGCATATAACAACTTAAGTGAAAGAAATTATGAGAGGGAAATTTATAATAAGAATGAGATATCATACTAACATACTGAGTATATCATTGCCACGTAAATGGCGCACATCTAAACCCAAACGAATTAGATTCTTGCTAAATGTGTAAAAGATCTAACCACAAAAATAGTGAAATCCAGGTAATAATGATCTAATAGAGTTTTGATTGTGCTTGGGATGTATTGCAGCAATCTCTTCATCAGTCATCTTTGTCATTTGTTGGAACAATTCTTTAAGGTTTGCACCCATGTAAGAATCAGGTCCGTACCATATGCTCAAATCTGGAACTTGAGCAAATGCCTGCATAAATATGGACACATTATTTAAAGAAAAAATTAAATGGGCTTGGTGACGATCATCATATGATGTTTTCGTATGATCATTACAATGTCAAAGAGTAATAAGAAAGGTTTGTATCCGACCAACCTGTAGGATAGTTAGGACAACATTTGATGAAGTACTGGTTATTGTAGGCACTGCACAAGCTCATGAGCAAATGCCTTTGTCTCTAACTTAGTGTTAATGTATATGACATGCAAAGACGTAGACCTGGAAAGCCGAAAGATATTCCATGTAAGTAGCAGTAGCTGCAGCATCAGCCAGAGAACAGCCAATTTGCTCATTTGACATCCGATACAAAGGAACCTACAAGTATTTATCCGAAGAAAAATTAAGGACTAAGGATTAACACAACCCAGATACTGAATTTTACTAATACGGTTTACTGTAGCACATCCGACCTGCTTCATACAAACCAAACCATTCACCAATATTTATAAATGGTTTACTGCAGCACATACGACCTGCTTCATAGAAACCAAACCATTCACCAATGTTTATAAATAGGAAACCTAACTTAATAGAGTCCATCTTCTAGATAGCCTTCACTTGCCATTACATATTTCACCTGCTGATGGCTATCTTCAAAATAGAAAAAAAAAAAAAAAAACAAGAGAAATGCACTAAAACCAGGATGGCACGCACATTTTCTGACATAAAATCCATACCTAACACTGTTATGAACTGGCATCCAGCTTTTGCCATTTAACCGCAGTATCTGCCATGACCAGTGAATCAGATATATGGATATGTGGCCATTGCTTCTGAGCAGCAGTTAAAATGCCTTGGACCTCAGGATCCATGTAAAAGTGTGCAGCAACACCAATGTTCTTCTCCTTCAGCACATTGACTAGTTCATTAACTTTTAGCTCATTAGGGAAAAGATATTTTGCCTGCACTGAAGCTAGAACAAAATTAGGAGAACTTAGGTCACAACTCCAAGAAATTATGGCATTTGTGGTGGGCATAATTTGTGGTGAGCATGTCCTTTCAGAGAAGAACTAGTTGAACGGATAAATTAAGCATGTAACATAATGTTTTAAATTGAAGTTCGTTAACAAAAACAAAGAGGAAAAAGAAAAAAATCCCAAAAATTACTAAAGGCCAAAATTGTGTGGACAGTGACTAACAAGTCAGTATGTACAGCTTAACAGTACCTACATACATCACCATCCTTATTCCTTGGTTGACATGTCATGCACATTTTAAAAAAACATCTCATTAAACCAAAGCACCACCAAAGATATGCGCAGGAAGTTTTTGGTACAGCTACTTTCATCAAATACAGCGAAAGTGTTTTACAAAGATCTTAAGATGATAGTGTTTTTCAATACAACTAATTAATAGTAAGATGTAACAAGTGGAAAACACCATTTTATGTAGTTGATGTGTTGGATGCACAGTACAAGAAATTTTGCGGGAAAGAAAGGGGAAGAAAGGAAGGAATAGAAAGTTTGTGGTAGATAAGAGACTAAGCAAGAGGGAGAAAGAAAAAAGAAAGAAAAAGTTGTTCCTTATTTAACTTGTAACATATAACTTATTTAAGAATCATTAAAATTTGCTTCTTCCACTTCATCTTTCCTTTTTTCTTGTTATGTGACAATTACTATTGAACAGATAGTGTTCAGTAGTTAATTTTTTCCATCGCCGCCACGAAGTTAAGCAGGCGCTCAACCCTCTCTCTCGGCTCCGGCAGCGACCGGAACTCCGCCGCGAGGTGTTCGAGCTTTGACGGAACGACGAGCTTCGAGGTGGTGAGCTCGGAGCAGGAAATGACAGGGCTTGGTTTGACCGAACTTGAACGGCGTCGGAGGCATTCAAAGGGTTTATGTAACGAAAGGTGTGGTTTGAGGGGTTTTGGACGGTGAAGGGTTTTCGGTTTACATGATGATTTTCATCAATGCATAGTACTTACATTCTTGGACTCATAAGAAGCTCATTAGTTCCATCGAGTTGTTGTCTTCATTATTAGCTAAAGATGGTGAGAAATGAGAAATACACGGTACCAAAAGCTACTACAACTCACTTAAAGGTAGCATGTTACACTGAAATTTGTTTCTAGCATTCTTCATCAAGCATAAAAGGTTAATTCCAGTAGATATAAATCTTATTGCATTATGCTCTGAAGTAAAAGTATCATTTTAATAATGGAAAAAACTCAAACTTTTTGACAAAGTCTAATTGTTTGAGTTTAATATTAAATCTTAGCATTAGAAAATGATTAGTTTGAATGTTATAAAACTGGACCTAATAATTACATATAGTAATAAATGTACCTTCAACTTCTAACCAAAATTAAAATACTTATGTTTTCTTCTGTGGTAACAAGATATGGAGCTCTTCCCGAAACCTAGAGAACAACTTTCGGTTTTGAATGTTATAATACTATATTCATAATTTCTAATATGATCATTTAACTTGTGTCACATAAATATTAGAAATAAGAAATAACTTGATAGCTGTAAAAATTTGGAAGATAGAAATATTACATAGATGAACATTAACACAAAGGAAAAACTTGATGCACCTCAGTAAATACTCCATGGACGGTAAATGAGTGTTATTATACCTTCTATCATACTGCAACAAAAAATATTTACAGTTCCAAAGTAAAATTATTGGAAGACTACAGCACAACTTATAACTAAACAATCAGTAGGTTATCACCCCCTAAACTGGGAAGTGCCTTGGTTCCAATCACCAAGGACTGCATGGTTTGAAACTTCACAGAACTTTCTATCAGAGTCCTCTGATCATGCTGACGAATCACCGGAAGGGTATTTCATCTTAATGTCAGATTCATGCTCTGCTGCAAATGCTAAAGTTGACAAGAATGCCTTTTGACCTGAGTTTGATGCATGCTTATGATAACCAGATTTTAGGTGTTCAGAAGACTGGATTGAAACAAAAGGACTTGGTGTGGCTGAGGTTTTATCTGGAAACTTTGATTTCATTCCTTCTGTCACAGATTGATTTTTTCCTAAAATCTCATTTAAGAATATATCAGTCAGTGATACACTTTGTTTTGTCCTGTCACTAGCTTTGTTGTAGTTGTTCTTGTTTAGGGAAGAATTAGCCTTCTCAGGCAAACCAAAATTGAGTAACTGAGGCAACTTGAAACCATTTTCTGTACTCACATTGGGACGAATATGACTTTTAAAGCCACAGACAGAGCCGTTGCCAAAAGAAAGAAAGTTTACTCCTTTTGGTGTCACAGATGGCAATTTCTCAGCAATCTCCACCTTGTTTTGAGTTTTTTCAAATGCACTTTGATCTTTGTGGGTCCCTGCTTGTAAAGGACTTTCCTTGATTGTTACCGTGCCTTGTTTAAGTGCAGAAGGGCTGGGTGTTAATTTTGCAAGATTGATGAAACTAATTCCTTTAGGTGGTGTCTGTTTTTGTGCAGTGTTTGTCACCTTATGTTCAACATTGATGCGAGAATGAATTCCTGAAGAGCGAGTTAAGCGGTTTTGCTGGACAGAACAAGAGACATGATTATTGCTAAGAGGTGTACTGGAATTTGCATTTCCTGACTGAACAGTAGACAACACTGGTCTGCATATGTTTGAAGGAGTAGGGATATCTTCTTTGGATGCTACCTGCATCAGAAAATTCCCATTTTAATCTTTGAGAATAGTTATATAGTTCAGATGCACGCATGCATATAAAAATTAAGATTGATATCAAGTTTATATTAAGTCTATCGATGCAGTCATTTAAAACAAGCGAAATGAAGTGACATAGGATGTAGTACCTGGTGTGAAAAAAGGCAAGTTTCACCTCTTCTACAAGAGCCTTGGGATACAATATTGTTACAAGGATATTTTGAGAGCTCATGATCAAATGGGCAATCATCGCCTTTCATGCAAGAGTGAAGAGCAAAGTAACTACATGGCTGCAATTTCAAAATCAATAGAAGATCTTGTGAATTTCTCCTGGTTCTTGTTACAATTTCTGGGGGGAAAATGACAGTGAGCAAATTTTTAAAATGGCCAATACCTTGGATTTTGTTAGAGGCACTACATCATGTGAGAACTGACACTTGTCACCCTGCCAAATTTGTTTAGGAATAAGGCGAGAGAAAAGAAGCAAATCATTAGATATTTTCTCATGAATATCATGTATACAACTATATTGCAGAAACTGCCAAAACACAATATTAGTACAATAATGATATGGGCTACTTTAACATAAACATACCAAACAAATTATGGAAATTCAAATATCACATAATAAAACATTGAAAATGAAGAACTTGCACAGGATTTTTTTATCTAACATTCAATATGGAATTTTTTTTCATAACTAACAAATATTACATTTTACCTAAAAGTACGAGAGAATGTAATAAAAGTGAAATTAAATGGAGTTGACGAAAAGTCATTTAGTCACTGACTTAAAACGCTACATATACTGTCAGCACTAAACAAAGAGTCAGTACAAGTGGCTGGACAGCTCCAACAGAAAGAAATACAGTGAGTGATATATAAAAGAAAACAAAGGAAAATACAACAGAATGATACTCAAGAAGAGAATTCTCTTACATTACCACATTTATATATAGTATAAATGAACTTCATGCAAGTTCTAATAAAAAGAAGTGAAATATATCAATTATCTCTTAAATCACAAATAAATGAAGTATCAACACCCGAATAACAAACAATTGTATGTGTTGTGCAATTAATCACAACAATAAAAATAAAAAACAATAAAGATGGTATATTCCATATATGTATGAAGTAAAAAATACCTCATGGCACCTTCCCACAAGATAATGGCGACAATGTGACACAACTTTTGGTTTCTGTACATACTTCTGCAACTGCAAACTTTTAATACCTAGTTCTCTGTTTTTTGCTGCTCTCTTCATTCTAAATGCCATCTACAAAATAAAGTTTTGCCAAATAAAAGAAATAAGTGAGATGCTGAAAACATACAGATTTATTCTTCACAAATAACAGGAATATTAATTAACTGATGTTGCAATGACTTCAAAAGAGGTTAACTTCACAATCTTCATAATTCATATAAAAAGTTAACAATATATAGCACCCAGAAAGAGAATCAATAACAAAATAGTAGTAGAATACCTTCTTTTTTTCTTTCTTTCCACCACGCTTGCTCCTTTTACTAGCATTCACCAACTGCAATATACAATAAAAAATTAGCAAAAGGAAATTACATGTAACTAGTTATCATTACACAGTCAGTCCACATCGTAGAACTCCGCATAAGGTGTCAAAAGCTAAGGTTGAACATATAATTCTCATCGTATTTCTGATTTAGTTAATTTTTCCCCAAAACTCAAGTAGGAAAAATAAATGGGGAACTGAAAACCATATAGACTTTGGATATAAAAATACAACAATGTGATTTCAATTTTTTTTTCATCGTTTGAAAGGGAGGGGCGAGCCTAAAAGAATTTTCAACTTACTAAAGTAAATATAACAAAAGTAAGAAACATCATTGAATTAAACCAGCATTACATACTAACAAAAATTAGACAGTAGGAAAATAAAATGAAGCTTAACATAATCAACAAGAACAATTATACAACTTCAAGAAAAGAAAAATTATCAATAATATTAGAAGAATACCTTCGTTTTATCTTCCTTTTTACATTCAAAAGTTTCTTCAGAAATTGCTACTTCAACTCTGCATGCAATTCCTTTGTTGCCACCAGTTCTAGGCTCCACTTGTCTACTATTATTGCCATCTTGAAGTGAATTTAACATAGAGGAAGTAGACTCACAACCTTTTTCCTTTTCTTGATTCTTAATCATAGAAGGATATATCATATTTCTAGTAACATTTACAGACTTCTGAACTTCATCTACCTGCATCTGCCGCAAAGCATCTGCAGAAGACACATCAAATGAACTGTCATCCTTTCCCAAGTCTCCAGAAATTTCTCCCTCTTCCATGTCTACTTGAGAATCCATTAACCCAACTTCACAGCCATCATTATGTTTCTCATCAAATCCAGCATTCAAGGGGATTAAATCACTATCGCAAATAAGATCTTCAGTTCCTTTCATAACCAGTTCAAACTCATTTATTAACTTCTGCTCCTTATCAAAACCAATTACTTGGTTAGACGTGTCCTCTATTGCCATCATATGTTCTATATCATCTAGGACCATATTGTTGGAAGTAAAATCCGTATTCTTGTCTCCAACCCCCTTATTGAGCTCCTGAACCTCCAGTATATCCTTCTGGCTTATAGGATCCAAAAAATCAGAATCAACAACTTCAGAGCCCTTAGGCTCCTTTTCTTGGTTTACTCCATCCATTCTACCACTGCCATTATCTTTAAAAAGGGAAAAATTATTTTTTTCTGGTAAGTAAATATGTGAGCACACATTAAATTGAAACCAACAGCAAATTGATAAACTCAAATTCCTAACACAAGTGTAAACTTAAAAAAAAGGAACCCTTTCGATTTAAATTTACCAAAATTTGAAAACACTGAATTGATACAACATCAAATAAATAAGAAGAACATAGTATCATTGAAACTACCAACAGATTAAACCATAACCCCAGCCTAATCTTAAAAACCTTTAAATTTAAATTACTAAACCAAATAGGAACTAAATTCAAAAGGAAAAACATTTTTTTTCTAAAAATTCCCTTTTAATATTATTTTACCAAAAAATTAAATAAACTAAATTTAACAGCATTCATATAATTGAGAAATGGAAAATTAGATTGAAAAACAAAAAATTAATCTGTAGCCATACATCAAAGCTCAAAGTGTCAAACATAATCTCCAGTTCATAGAAGCATATAATAATGAAAAAACTGATAGAAATTAAAACAAAAAGAAAGAAGGTAGGCTTTTGAAATTGAAACACATACCAGGAATGTTGAAGGGTTGAGTTGGAGTTTCATGTGAAGAGTTGTACTCAGCAAGGTGAGAGAGGAGGTGAACAAGGGCATGGTAAGTGTTGCTACGCAAGTGGGATCGTTGGTAAGGAGGGAAAGCCATTGCAAGTGGATAGGGTTTTGAGGTATTCAATAAGATTCCTTCACTGCAAATCAGAAAAGCTTTCAAATTGACATAAAAATCTCTTCCATTCAAACTCCTACACACTATAACTCCAATTTATTGTTCCTAGTAAAATGATTCCCATCAATGCTTTCCTAGTTCATGTCATTAAAATTGTTTGGATCCAAATTGAACCCATTAATGTAGCTGTCTCACCCTTAAAATAATGCTATATTTACCAAACAAATATTTATAATCTTTCATAAAAATGATTGACTAATACGCAATAAAGTATATATGATCAACATAAGTCCTTTTATTGTTAGGTACCTTTTATTTGCCAATGATTAACACTTCTTCTTGCTTCCTTTTCCGCTGTGAAGTAGCTACCAACTACACAAACAGCACCACGATGGAGACCACTGAGATTAGAGAGACACACTTAGCCAGCAAACATAAATTCTCCAACATTTGATATCATATTTTAGTGGACTAACCTAAATACCTAACAATGTTTAAATATCATATTTTAATGGACTAACCTAAATACCTATCAAGGTTTAATCTCAATACTCAATCTCATGTTTTGCTTGATTTTTTCTTTAACAAGCCAAACACATGTATCAGTATCACATTTCACAAGTACTATTCAAAACATCAAAATAAAACATCCTCAGACATTCTCAGTGTTGTGGTGTTTCAAAACATAAACCTTCAATAAACCCAAGAGAATTGCACTAAAATTTGAAGAAAAGAAAGAATACAGTTTCCTTTAGGAAGTTGGGTTCAGATTGTTAAAGGGGAAGAAATCAATCATTTATCTAAAGGAGTTCTTCGTCCACAAGAGGATTTAAACTAAAACAAATGGCTTTAACTTGTTCAGAACCAATCAGGCTTTCGTCACAGTCAAAGGCTTTAACAGTTACATGCAATGCTAATATGTAGCAGAAAGGAATAATAGCACAAATATATGCTGTAATTGGTGATCAAATAGGACAAGTGCTTTCCTCAGCACATTTTTCATGAAAGTTGTACAAATTGACAGTGGTGAATGGTGATGCTTTTCATTTTCAATATGTCCACACAGTTTCAAATCAGAATTTTATATTATCTGATGTGATAGATGAAAGAGTGTTAATTATGTTCACAAAGCAGCAGGCAAGGAATTTGGCCTTGGATCGGACAGATTCTAGCGATATTATGGTAATCAATCAAATCCCTTTTTTTATTTATTCCCAAGCAAATCCTGTGAAACTTAAGTTTGCTTAAGAACTTCACAGTATCCACCGAGCAGAGTATCTACCCCGAGAAAAAAAAAAAGCAACCCCATCCCCTATATGCAACGATGGGTACAGCTATAGTGAATATAACACGTTCAAATAAGACATTGCATCAAAGAGCTCTGAAGTTAACAAGGCCACTAAAATATACAAGTCGAAAGCTTCCAACACGTGTTCAGAAAAGACATTGCAAAAAAGAACGGATCTTTAAGTGAAAATGTACTCCTTCAAAGAGCCCGTTGTTGTCATGTGGAAATTAAAAGGGAAGGCGATAAGAGAAAGGGTTACCTGGATTGAGAAAGGGCTTCGTTCGTTTGGGAATTGGTCAGGGGCCAAAATAGGGCTCGTCGGAGACAATAACAGCTTCACACCTTCAGAGGTGACTCCTTCAAAGCATCGGCGACGGCGGCGTCGGAGTCTGGATCTTCGTTGCCGGCGACTACCGTTCGTCGAGGATGATTATGGGTCTGGGGGTAGGAGAAAGAGGGCACGTGGCATATTTATGTGAATTACAAAAAATTAGATATTAGGGTTTGTTTGGGTTCTTCATATTTAAAAGCCGTCATTGACACACTCTTCACTCATCGCAACTTGGATCAAGGTATTATCTCAAAAACCCTAAATTATTCGTTTTTTTTTCTCTGCAGTGTGGTATGATCAAATTCTCCATCGCTACGTTCTTTCTGATTCACCTTCATTCACCATTCACGCGCCTCTTTTAGTTTTACTTATTTCTTTATTTTATTTAATGGAATATCAGAACGCGAAACGAACGAAATTACGATCCTTTGTTGTGGCAGAAGCGAATTGGGAATGGGCTGGATATGGGCCACGGTGGAGGATTTGGGCCGAAACAGGGCCCGAGTGCTGTCGCTTTATCGGCAAATTCTGCGGAGCCTGAATTCGCCGGCGCTGCCGCTGAGCTTCGCGGCAAGGCTGGCGAAGAAGGCGGAGGTGCGAGCAATGTTCTGGGTGGGTTCCGATGAACGGTCAGTGCACAACATTTGTGACCTAATCGACGCTGCAGAGTACTCTCTCTCCTTTCTCAGGAAAGGCCAATTGCCTCCTCGTCACATTAACTGAACAATGCTCACATGGTTTTTGATTTTGAATGTAGATACATTTTAGTGTAGTGTATGTATAATTGATCTCTCTAAATTGACAACTTTTGGAGCAATCATTCGTATTTTTCTCCTGCTTGTGCATTCCTTTAACTGATTTCTGAAATTTGTTGGTGAGAAATGTTTGTCGTTGCTACTTGAAAGAGTCAAATCATACTCTTAGGTTCCCAGAAAGACAGATAAAAATTCACTCAAAGAACACTGTCAAACTCTTTTTTATTCCAGCACTTTCACAAAACATTCAAAGCAATTACAAAGGAAATAAGTTCTTTTCCGACAGTGTTGGTCTTTATTTAAAGAACACAAGTAACTAACTAACTCCCTTATCCTTTATTTTTATTTTTAAATTTCCTCTTATGATACAATCTCCATATACTGTCTTTATTTTCTTACATAACATTATTTCCTTATGCCAAAACAACCTTATCTCAAGGTTGAAATCTGGAAAGTGTTCCTTGATGGTTGTCACATTCTCATGTAGCAGTATCTTGTCCTCTTCATTTCATCTTATTAAGATTTGTGAAATGTGTGCTCCTTGGGTTTTTACTTCGCGTCTGTCCAAAATTTCGTTTGGATAAAAATTCACACCTTGTCCCTAAAACTCTTAAGGCAATTCTGCATATATTTGGTGCTGCCCTACTGCTAACTTGAGTTGGGAAACATGGGAACCCACCTTTGCTAGAACTGAAAAAGGGCCACCATAGTTGTCACCATAGTTGTCAATGCCAACGAATTTTCAAGTATATCATATCTCCTACTTTAATTGGAGAAAGTTTTTTTGTGGCGATTGGCGAACTTGGACATTTGATGCGCTCTTCTTAAATGAAATTTGAGTTGTGTAAGGGCCTTATCCTTATTCATTAAATCTTGTGTCATCGCCTCTACCATTGTTTCCCTTGGAACAAAACGTGTCAGAGATGGAGGAGGTCATACACTACTTCAAAAGGTGTACACTTTGTTGTCCCATGAAAACTGGTGTTATACCAATATTTCGTCCAAGGAAGGAATATCGTCCACATTTTGGGTTGCTCCGAACTAAAGCAACGAAGGTATGTTTCCAACATTCTATTCAAAACCTCAGTTTGACCATTCGTTTCTGGATGATACGATGTGTTCATCCTCAACGTCGCCCCTGCAATAATTCCTTCCAAAAAAGACTTAGAAACATTGAGTCTCTATCACTAACGATGGAAGTTGGAGTGCCATGCAATCTCACCACCTCTTTAATAAACACCTTTGAGATTGATCTAGCTGAATATGGAAGTCTAAGAGGAATGAAATGACCATACTTACTAAGATGATCCACTACCACCAAACTCGTGTCCTTTCTGCATGATTTAGGAAGTCGAACAATGAAATCCATACTTATCTCCTCCAAAATTGCCTTTGGAATCGGCAAAGGTTGAAGCAATCCTTGTGGTGAGCATGCTTGATACTTGTTCTACTGGCACACCGCACACGCGTGGACATATTCAGTGATGGTCTTCTTCTTGCCCATCCAATGCAAGGACTAAGCTATTCTTTTGTAGGTGTGGAATGTCCTCCCGTAGGAATAGTATGGTATTCCTATAGTAGTTTGGGAATCCAACTCGAAGATGATGTTAACACCATCATGCCCTTGTAATGGAGTCTTCCATTTTCCAAGATATAATTCTCATGTGACTCCGGACTAATCCTTAATTCCTCCATGATTTTCTTTTTATACTAACTCAATGTTCTGCCAATATGGTTTGGATAAAATATTGATCTCCACAACCCCTTCTTCTTCCTCCTCCAGTTTTCATGATAACGCATCTACCACCTTATTAGATGCTCTCGGTTTGTACACAATGTCAAATTCATAACCCAACAATTTTTCCAACCAATTTTGTTGATTCTGGGTGGTGATTCTTTGCTCCAGTAAGTACCTTAGACTTTTATGATCCGTGTATACCGTAAATTTTCTTCCTAGCACGTAAGGCCTCCAATGCTGAAATGCTAACACCAAGGCCATTAACTCCTTCTCATATATAGACTTTATCAGAGAAGTCTTTGTCAAAGCCTTGTTGAAAAAGTAAATAGGTTTTATTATTCTAGGACAACACTGCTCCCAAACCCATGCCTGAAGCATCACATTCAATGCAAAAAGGTTGGCTGAAATCTGGCATCATTAACACAGGGGCAATAGTGATCGTTGTCTTTAACTGTTGCATGGCTTTCGTACTATCTTCCGTCCATGCAAAATTTCCCTTTTTTCAATAATTGTGTTAAGGGTCTCGCCATTCTTCCATAGTTATATATGAATCTTCTATAGTAATCTATGTGGCCTAAAAACCCTCACAAAGCTTTCAAGGGTTTTGGTGTTGGCCATTGCAAGATAATTGAAATCTTTTGAGGATTCATCTGAAGTCCTTATCCTGAAATTACATGCCCCAAATAATGTACTTTATGTTTACCAAACTCGCATTTTTTGTGATTTACGTAAAACTGGTGTTGTTGGATAGTTTTTAGAACCTGAAACAGTTGTGTCATATGCTCCTCCCACGTTCTGCTGTATATCAGAATATCATAAAAAAAACAACACAAACTTCCTCAAGTAAGAATGAAGAATGTCATTCATGGTGCACTGAAAAGTAGTAGGTGCATTAGTTAGTCCAAAAGACATAACTATCAATTCATAAATGGTCAGTACAAAAAGTAATCTTCTGTATATCAGATTCATACATACGAATCTCGTGGTTGCCTTATTCAAGGCTCTATAGTCCATATAAAACCTCTAGTTTTCATCCTTCTTTTATACTAGAATCACAAGACTTGAATAAGGGTTGTTGTTGGGTCTGATTATCCATGCCTTCTACATTTCTTCAACTTGTTTCTCTATCTCTGTCTTCAACAAATGTGGGTATCTATATGGTTTTCCATTAAAGGACACCGCTTCAATCTCTTTCTCCTTTTTTAAAGCTTTAGGAGTTACCAAAGTTCTAGTTAACTTATGGTCTCCACTAATTTGCACCTTTTGACCGTCAATGCAAAAATTCATTATCAACGTCTTCCAATTGACTTTCACACCCAAAGTTGCCAACCATGCTACTCTCAATATCACATCCAACCCTTCTAGCTCAAATAGGAAAAATGTCTCCTTAATCATATAATTTCCCAGCTTCACCTTCACCTTTTGACAACACCCACTCGCTCTTTTCTTATGGCCATCACATAATCTCACGTTATACGATGGTGTGGACTCAACTTGTAAGCCCAATTGGCAAACCAACTCGACAGAGATGAAGTTGTGACTAGCCCCACTATCAATCAACATAAGCACTATTTTTCCCTTCACTTTCCCTTATAACTTCATGGTGTTGGGTTGTGTCAGACCCCATCAGAAAAAAGGGATAAATCCATTGACACTTCCGATCCTATTCATCCTCCAAATTCTCCTCAATTTGTCCCAACATACTTCGATTCACCTTTGTTGGGTCTCCCTCATCTTCTACACAGATGATTCCCGCGGATTCTTTTTAGGAAAAAGATGAACTGGACCATACGCCCCTCCACAGTGGAAACATCTTCCCTTTTCCCTTATTCGCACATATTCGGGATAGGGAAGGGTCCTGGACCCCTTGTTTCTTAAGCTTCTCCTACAACTTCTCCTGGCTGAACCTCTCTACTTGAGTTGAAAGACTCCTTCCTTGCATTGCTACCCATTGTTTCACTTATACAATTTTGTGCAGGTTGTTATTCTCGTACCTCCTTGATAACCTCCATAGGAAGTGTTATTCCTATACCCATTGTTGCCCCATTTTTCTTCCCTAAAGGATTCCTCCACATCCAACGCAATTTCCATGGCTCTCATTAATTCTTTGGGATCATGGGATCTAATTTGGTTACGATTTTTGGAGTGTAACCCAGCAAAGAAATATCTCAGTAGTTGTTCATCTCTTGTTTGCGGTGTTTCTGATACTAACAATTCAAACTCCTGAATCTATTTATTAACTTTTCCATTCTGTTGATCTTTGCTAGTTTCTCAAAAACACAACTCCTTTCCTTTCCATTGAACCTCCTATTCAGCGCCATTGAAAACTCTTCCTAAGAAGTTTTCTTGGAATTCTTTCTTAAAAAATGAGACTTTTATGGATCAAACCCTCATAAATTAATAGGAAATTACAAAGGAATAAACCAAAATATTTTAGCCTTCCATATGAAAGCAAAACCAAGAAAAATAAATGGAATTAGGTTTAAAGTGTGTTGTGCAGCTATGAAACATGATGCCAAAAAATGTCACCCCCTTTTATCCTCCAAAGTCTCTTTTATAATATTCTATTCTTTGCACAAAATTGAATTCAAAATCTGTCTCAAGATATTGTTTTACAATTATCAAATGTTTCATTTATATATTTCGAATTATCAAAGCATATATTGTCTTTCCCGATCAGTTTCAAATCTCGTTCTCACTTCTCTTCCAAATATTCTATTTCTAAACTCAATTTGGATTTTTGTATTGATTATAACTAAACCAAACGTTGTTGTGATAGATATTTGCAGAAGATTTACTTGAACAATATTTTCAAAGAAATTTTGTTATGATTTTTGTGTGTTTAATAAGATATTTTTAATTTCAGAAATATGAGAGAATATTCCTGTAGAATATTTGCTTCCAAACTTATTTATGAGATATTGTTGATTTTATTCTCTAATTATTCAACTCGTAATTTGTTTCTCGTTGTGATTTAAGGAAGCAACTTGGACTTTTGTGTGATTCGACCCACTTGTAGTGGTGGACGCTTCATCCAGTCCGTATAGGCAAATGCTTCTATCAAATCGTCTATTTTGAGAAATATTAGATTGTCTACTACGACTAAAACACAAGATTAGTAAAGATAACATTTAAGACCAAAATAAACCTAATGAGATGAATCTCAATTAAAATAATGGGTTTATCATTATTATGGTCAAAAAATCTATAATTAAAGTTTTAAAGTGTGAATTAAATCATGTTCATCAACAAATTTTCACTCATTGTTGCTTAAATATATTAGATAGTCTAACTGATATATACAACCGTCATTACACAACCCCAACCTCAATATATCATAAGTTAGACGATTTATCACATATTACATTGTATAAATGGATTAAACAATCTTTAAACAACCCCAGTATATTATCACTTAGATTGTCTAGCTGATATATACTGTATTTTATTGATAAAAAGAATATTAAAGGCAAGTGAAGCATATTTAAAGGGATTAGACAATTTTTCACCCATTCCCACTTCTCTGTTCATTTCCAATACTAATCGTGAAACACCATGAGTAGCAGGATGTTGAGGTCCAAAACTTAAAGTGAAATTTTTTATTTGCTTGTTCCTAGTCGTCATGGGAAAAAAGGAATAAATAAGAAAGATATTATTACCTAAGAGTTCGTCCAGTACCAGAAATGCATCTTCTTGCGTGCGAGAGACTTCTATTCCAGTCGGAGCTAAGGCCAGTGGATTCCTCTCTTTCAATTCCTTAAAAAAGAAAAGAAGATAGGACCGAAGTCGAGCATACATACGACGATCTTCATGCGTAAATAGTCGGGAGGAAAGAAAGGGCGGTAGATGATAATGAAAAAGGGCACTGTGTCTGGAAGATTTTTTTTCGGCTATTGGCACTTATATAGAATAGAAAGAAGGAGTTGTCACCCCTCGTCAAAGTACGCCCAAAGAATTTTCTGAAATTCCTTTAAGCAGAGAGAGACCTTTTTAAGAGAGGGGTCGTAGACCAGTCTTTCCGTACTTTTCGAGGAGTGAATGATCCATCTGGTGTGCTATTTATACTCCGCCAGTGAGGGCTTCTCCCTTTTCAATCTACATGGCATACATACACGAATTCATATTCAAACTCATCGACTTGGCTCAAAGCATACTAAAAATACTAAAAGTGTTAAGAAAACTACGTAGAGGGATTAGAAAGTCTTAATATATCATCGATTACACTGTCTATGACATAGCATAATATATAATTAGATTACATAGTCTTTAAACAACCATAATATATCATCACTTAGACTTTATAACTGATATATACAACTATATTTTACGGATAAAAAGAAGATTAAAGCCAAGTGAAAGCATATTTAAAGGGATTAGACAATCTTTCACTCACTCTTGTTTAAAGAGATTAGACAATCTAAATATATACACTTAATACTAAAAGCATTTAGAAAACTATTTAAAGGGATTATACAATCTTTAAACAACCCCAATATATTATACGTTGGACTGTATAACTGATATAAACAATTGTATTTTACTGATGAAATGAAGATTAAAGGCAAGTGAAGCATATTTAAAGGGATTAGACTCTCTTTCACCCATTTTTGTTAAAAGGGATTGGACAGTCTTTTACTCACAATTGATTAAAAAGATTACACGGTCTAACTTATATATACAAATATATTTTACTCATAAAAATAGTACTAAAACATTTAAAAAATTATTTAAAGGGATTATACAGTCTTCAAATAACCTAATATATCGCAAGTTAGATTGTCTTCCACATATCACTATGTATAAAATATATATATATATATATATAATATTATATTTGTCTCTATAAAAGAAGATTAAAGGCAAGTGAAAATTTTTAAAGAATTAGATGATCTTTCACCCAAACCTATTAAAAGGAATTAAATAATTTTTGACTGAGTATATTTTATGAAATTAAACCGTCTAACTAATATATACAAAAGTACTTTACTCATAAAAACAGTACCAAAAGTATTTAGAGAACTATTTAAAGGGATTAAAAGTCTTCTCACAATTCATTAAGAAGGTGTAGACTAGAAATATAAGAATACTTGTGTATTATATAATATAGAAATCAAAAGTAATTGTTTTTAAATTTAAAATATAAAAAAATAAAATATTGTTTTTACTACAAACATCGAAACTCATAAAACTAAAACATATTTTATATTGTATTGTAATATGAAACAAAATATGTTATCTTTTTTAACTAATATTTTTGTTAACAATAAGATCATAATGCTTTAACAAAATAAATACAAAAATCCCACTTCATCTAATATATTAAATTTAAAAAATACATATACATATATCATAGTTATAAAATAAACAAACACATTATTTAATTGAATTACATTTTAAAAAAATCCATTATCGTATTTTAAAAGATTTATTATTATCTTAACCAGAATAAAAAATATTAACAGAATTAACAAAATAGGAAACATTTGATAGTAATACTTTTCTACAAAAATAAGAATTAGACAGAGCCATAAGTCAAAACATTTTTTATATTTTTTTTTAAAAGAAAGGGTTTAACACATCACCTAAAACCCCAATTATCCTGAAAACCCTAATTCCAAACTCGCTGCTTTCTCAAGTTCCTTACCATCTCCTACGATTGCGACCCCAACTTGCTCCATTACTCTTTCATTGACATTGCTGGCGTTAACCACTGTTGCTCCCTTACCATTGTGGCGTCTCATCGCCCGTAACTGTGTGTAGCGTCAACATAGCCGGATTTTGGTAGTTGTTAGATGAGTTCTGATTTGATATTTATTGTTCTATTACTTCTTCTTACTCTTTTATTGTCCTCAGTAGTTGTTTTGTTTGATTGCTTTTGATGTTTATTCATTTTGACTACGTATAATTTATTTAAGTTTTAAATTGAAAATTATCCACAGGTGAGAAACTAAGAATGGCGGAAGAGAATGAAGAAGTAAAAACATTTAAGGATTTGGGCTTAGCTGAATCACTGGTTGAAGCTTGTGAAAAATTGGGTTGGAAAACTCCACTGAAGATACAGGCAGAGGCTATTCCTCTTGCATTGGGAGGTTGCCATTTTATTGAGTTTTGTAATTCAATCTGATGTTTGCCTTTTTAATTCTGGTTGTGAATTAGGAACAGACAAAAATGACAATGCTTAGATTTTCAACATTAAACTACGAATATAAATAGACAAATATTATTGCTTTTACTGTTCTTTGTTTTTTTTTTTCAATGGTTTTCCATTCTAACTTCAATATTTTCTCCTATGAAATTGCTTATGATCTTTTTGGGGGTTGTCTTTTTAGGAAAAGATGTGATAGGGCTTGCCCAAACTGGTTCTGGGAAGACAGGAGCTTTTGCTCTTCCTATATTGCACGCCCTCTTAGATGCTCCTCGCCCAAAAGATTTCTTTGCTTGCGTGCTGTCTCCCACTAGGTTCGATATTTGATGCCTAATCATGGGTTTGATGTTCATATAATTCGAATTTTATTGACTGTATTAGTCTTGACTGATATTTGCAAGTTTATTTTCTTTTTTCATCATTTTATCAATTCAGAGAGCTTGCTATTCAAATTGCCGAGCAGTTTGAAGCTCTAGGTTCAGAAATTGGTGTGAAGTGTGCTGTGGTGAGTTTCTATCTATTTTTCTGAAATGATTCATTATTTCTGAATTTTATTGTTTCCTATTTACTGCATAACTTTGAGTTTGTCCCCCCAGACTCTTTTCAGCTTGATACGTAGTGTTACAGGGTGGTTAGGCACTGTGTTAATATTCTATTTAATACATGAATATTAAACAATCTATTTGATTGGCATCTTTTCCTTTTTCTCTAGCTTGTCGGAGGAATTGACATGGTACAACAAACCATCAAGATAGCAAAGCAACCTCATATTATTGTAAGTGTTACCATTCCTGTAAGCATCCTTTGGTTTTACTTGTTTCTTGTACTTGGATAAAGTTAGGTAATAGTTGAGTGAGATCCAAAATTTAATTATGAATATGTTTGTAAAATATATCACTAATGTTTCACTAAAGAAATGCATTCTTTTTTTGTTATTGTTTGTCGGTTTCTAAATCAATTACTGGCTTATCTTACTCATTATTGGTCAGAATATTTCACAAACATTGTGTTAGCTGTTTAGTTTCTCTTGCAGAGAGATAGGATTGGTTTTGTTCTTATTTTCTTAAACTACTACCTTGAATATAAATATACCTGGAGAGATATGTATGATGTTTTGTAGTTGGTAAGCTATCCAATTCTAATTATGTTAGAGTATTTGCATAAAAAGATTTATTTTATTGCTGGAACGAATTCCTATTGTTGGTTTTTCGTCTGTTGTTTTAGCATGTTTGCTTTCAAATATAATTTTTAAGCTGTTTAGCATGTATGGCTCACATGGTTCCTGTAAAACTCACTTTAATATAGTTATGGTCCTTGGTAAAATTTAACTCATGCAAAGGAAATGATTAATCAAATACCATGTTTTGAATGTTTTGAAAACTTGAAAATATTTTTAGTTACTTAGGAAAATTTTAAGAGGATTGTCCTATTATAGACTCCAAGTTCGTTAAGCTGATCTTGTAGTTTTTTACTTCATCCATTAATTCTCTTCCTTAAAGTCAAGGTGTGGTCAGGGTTGAAACTTTGCACTTGAATGATACAGTATTATTCATTTAACGAGAGAAAGCTGAGCTTATGCACAATCTGCTTGTTCAAGATTGAAATTGTGCTTCTAATTCAGTGCTGTCTTTAGTTTTCTGCTAATTTTTGGCCATCACGGCTTAGCAGTGCTATATTTGCTTATTATTTATTTATGTTGAATTTCATATTCATGCAGGTTGGAACCCCTGGACGAGTTTTAGATCACCTAAAACACACAAAAGGATTTTCTTTTAGTAGACTAAAATACTTGGTATGATTTCTACATTTTTTTATATTTAATGAATTATTGATATTATTTTTTGCATCATAAATGTTCATATATACTTGATGAAGGAATACAAATGAATGCTACATTCCTAGATTCCATTTTTTTACCTTGATGAATATAGGTGAATACTTTTTATGGTTATAAATACTTATTTTTAAGAAAATTGGAATAATGTCATAATTCAAAAAATCAGCGAATAAAAAGAGGGCATACCTTCTATTTTTAACAGGAGACTCTTGTTTGGATTTCTATGCCATGCATGTGCTTGGACTAACATGATTACTCTATATTTTGAGCAGGTCTTAGATGAGGCGGATAGGTTGTTGAATGAGGACTTCGAGGAATCACTTAATGAGATTTTACAAATGATTCCTCGTGAGCGGAGAACATTTCTATTTTCTGCTACAATGACTAAGAAGGTATTTTTCTTTATATTATGAGATATGAAACCCTATTTGAAGCTGGTCATTGGGGAGAGTTTATAGGAATTTAACATAAATTCTAATTGTTGGTGTATAATATTTTCATATATTATCAAAAACATTTTTCTTGTTATTTTTAGACAAATCTATCATAGTTCTTCGTTACATACTTATGTGTCTTCAATAAGTATGTTATGGTGCAGATGAAATTGAAATGTTGGTTTCTTATATGCTGCAGATACTTGGTTGTGGACATCACTTGTAGTTTTATGTCTATGTAGCTAATAGATCAAGTTGCACTTACTGTTGCAGGTGCAGAAGCTGCAAAGGGTTTGTTTAAGGAATCCTGTGAAGGTAAAATTGTTATAGTTCAAATGTGTATCTATTGGGTAAATTACATTCTACGTTTTGAGAGGTGCTTAAATTACCTTGCTCTGTAATCTATTTTAAATTTATAAACCCTTCTTTTGAGATATAAATATCTTAAAATCAACGATAGGGTGTTCAAAATTAGTTCAGTGGGGACTCATTCAAAGTTTCTCACCATTGCTTAGAGGTTCATTTACTTTTAAATAGACTGTAAAACATTGATTATTTCTTCTCTTAAGGGACAGTGTGTAACTTTTAAAATTAGAAGTATAGGCAATATATTTAAGCGTCTCTCAAATTAGAGGACTATTATTAGTTATTACTTGTATGTATAAATTCTTATGTTCTGATGTTACTCAAGTTGTTTGATTCATTTTAGATTGAAGCATCGTCTAAATATTCCACTGTTGACACATTGAAGCAGCAGTATCGCTTCTTGCCTGCCAAACACAAGGTTTCTCTTCTTCCTTATTCAGCAACATCTTGGATTTGATAAACAAGAAATGACCATCAATTGGCATTAATTTTCTTAACACTCATCACTTCTTGGTCCAATGGAGACTGTAAAGTCTACTAACTAAAGATATATTACAATAGAAATTTCTTGAGTAGATGACCACTAAGTACAACTCTGATATCTCATTGTTATCCTAAAAAAAAGTCTGTTGCTTGCGATTAACTCCAACTGTAAATTAATTCTTCCCATTCTCCCGTATTCAGCAACATCTTGGATTTTAAAAACAAGAAATGACCATCAGTTGTACGTTAGTTTTCTTAACACTCGTCACTTCTTGGTCCAGTGGAGACTGTAAAGGCTACTAACTAAAGATGTATTACAAAAGAAATTTCAAGAGTGGATGACCACTAAGTACAAATCTGATATTGTCCTTGTTTTTCCCAAAAAAAAGTCTGTTGCTTGTGACAAACTCCAACTGTAAATTAATTCGTCCCATTCTATTGATGTAGCCAAGTGAAAATATTTTATTTAATCAAATACCATATAATACTGCCATGTTAGAGATTACAATGTTTGTATTAAACACTTGGGATAATTTGGCTATTTGGAATGAAATTAATATAAATTCATATATTTTGGGTTTCGTGAATCAAGATTTTTTCCATATGATGACTCTGTTAGGTAATCATGTTTTCTCTCGTAGGATTGCTACCTTGTATATATCCTCACTGAAATGGCTGGAAGTACATCAATGGTGTTCACTCGTACCTGTGATGCAACTCGACTTCTAGCATTGATCCTTAGGAATCTTGGTTTAAAAGCCATACCTATTAATGGTCATATGAGCCAGGTAATTGTACTACAGATCTCGTGATATGATTAATATTTGTAAATTGTTGTCAACTCTTCTTTCCTTGGTATTGGGAGGGGATGGTGTAGGATGGAATAAGGAACCCTCTCTGTCATATCTTTTCATGATTTACCTGGGAGCCAATGAAGTATACTAATTTTTATTCTAATAATCTTTTGACAGTCAAAGAGACTTGGAGCTTTGAACAAGTTCAAATCTGGGGAGTGCAATATTCTCCTTTGTACTGATGTAGCTAGCAGAGGACTGGATATTCCCACTGTAGATATGGTGATTAACTATGATATTCCCACAAATTCCAAAGTAAGATGTGTTGTGTATTTCTTTTATTCTTTTCTGACATGTTCTGTCATATATATGAATTTACAATTAATCAAAAGTTCACAGGTGGTCTCCTTTAATTGTTGGAATTTGTTTTCTTGGTAATACGTGTCACCTCTAACTTAACACAAGACTTGGAATCACGCAAATAGATAAACGATTTTGGAATTTTTCATTTTTAGATTCTCTGGATTCCTGACCTTGTTAGCTACAGGATTATATACATCGCGTGGGAAGAACTGCTCGTGCAGGGCGCTCTGGAGTTGCCATTTCCCTTGTAAATCAGTATGAACTGGAGTGGTACATTCAAATAGAGAAGCTTATAGGTGAGTATTATATGGCTAAGCAGTTTTTGCTTTAACATTTTAAGGAACAAAAATATCTGAGATTGAGAAATACATGTATACTTCAGGAAAAAAGCTACCAGAGTATCCTTCACAAGAAGAAGAAGTTCTCCTTTTGGAAGAACGTGTTAGTGAAGCCAAAAGATTAGCCACCACGGTAAAATTTTGTATTAAGCTGTTATATTTAGACTATTTTTTCTGTCTATTTCTTCTTAGAAACTTACTAAGTTAACATGAGAGATTTTCTTGGAGGTTGCCCTAGTTGAATTTAGTTTTAATTGGTTACAGTTTTCAGCTATTATTTAGTTTCTGAGAGCATCCAATTCTGGTACAAAAAACCTGTTTGGGTCGTAGTAATTCATTAGGTCATAGTTTCTCCTCTCATTGTACAACAAACGAAAGGAACTTGTTTTGTATGAGTTGAGTATGTGCAGACATAACTCCTGGAATTAAATATGATAAATGATTTGTGACACCAACCATTAACAATTATAGTAGAAAGTACTCAAATGTTTGTTTGATTGGTTTTGTAGAAAATGAAGGAGACTGGAGGGAAGAAGAAACGGAGGGGTGAAGAAGATAATGATGGGGAAGATATCGACAAGTACTTGGGTCTGAAGGATGGAAAATCATCCAAAAAGTTCAGAAGAAGATGAAATCATATTACTGCTAGTAAGTGTATTAACGCGGCAGATGAATGAATCAAATGAAGCCATGAAAATTTGATGATAGACTGAGTGATGCAACTAGTGTAATCCATTTTTGGACAAATTAAAAAATGTTCCTCCATGGATTGAGTATAAACAACTTCCTAGTTATACTTATTTCAATTTACTAGCGCTAGCTGTCTGTTGCAACATGAAACCATAAAGAATCCATGTAAAGTAATGTTAATTCATTTGGCCTAGTGTATTTTAAGAGATAAGTGTGTTTTGTGCAATTACCTTGGCTTTTCTTTCAACTTGTGGGCAAACACAACAAAAACCATGGAACTTGGTAGGTTTCATAATGTAATTGTTTGGGATTAAGGAGTAACTTATCTTGATTTGCTTGAATTAAAAATACATATTTTTTTCAGTAATTGCATGGAGTTTGTGTCTGTAGTTTGGTCTGGAATTTGTTATAAATTTCTTTTTAAAATGGTGATCTTTATTTACATTTTTACCCTTGCAGTAAATTTACTTTTATAGGAATATATGGAATATTAGTTGCCCAGGGAATTATCATTTCCACACAAATGACTTTTTTGCTCCCTGCACTTCAGCAATATAAATTTATATTTTTATTATGAAAATGTTATTTAAAAATATAAAATCTTCATTCTGGATGCCCAAATATAGAATTTGCAAGAAAACTGGCTTCTTTTGTTAGAAAAGTTAAATTGAAATGAAAGTTTTACATTTAAGATTGTTAGAGGGACAGAAAATAATATTTTAACTTCACATTTAATCAATCCAATAATATTCTTTTTCTGATAGAATTATCTAACAAAAAGGATAAGCAGGTGAATTAAACTATCTTAGTCTTATTTGATTTGTTAAATATAAATGTTATATATACACATTTGATAAATTTGCTAAATATTATCTGTGACAGCACTGATTTTAAAACCACAATAACATTTATATATATGTACATTGAGCAGTTGAAGTAAAAATTAGAAATGTTAGTTTACCATCAATATAGGATAATTACATCATAAATAATTAATTATATAGTTACTTAAGCATATTAAACTTTAAAATACTTCTTAACACTGCATTATTAATTATAATAAAATTTTATCTAAAATATACTGTGTATTTTAAAATTTAAACATGGTTTAAATAACAGTTAAATTAGTGAGTTCAATTATGAACCTAATATCATGTAATTTTTATATATTTATTTTTATACAAAGATAAGCAAAATTTAAACATGGTTTAAATAATAGTTGAATTAGTGAGTTCAATTATGAACATAATATCATGTAATTTTTATATATTTATTTTTTATATAAAGATAAGCAAAATCACATGTGTTGTTGGCATTTGAATCCGCATTTCTTTACAGTAGATTATGATAAATTCTTTTATTATGTATTGATGGGTATAAAAGATAAGATATAATGAATTAATATACTTCTAAAATGAATTATTATTGCGTCAGAAATTATACTTAGAATTATCCATATACTTGAATTTTTCAACTAGTTATTATTTATATTAATATATAAAAAAACATGTGTATAAAAATCTAAGATTAAGAGTACAATAGTTATTTTGTTTTATATGGTAGATAGAATCACAAAGACAGAAAAAAAAAGAATTCTTTAAGAAATTGCATAACAAAAACTAATATCCTTTTATAATGTGATTTATAATAATTATGATAGATTGCATTTTGTGTATATTTTTTTTCATTTTTATCTTATAAATACTAGTATAAAAATACATATTTTTAAAATATTATCATAATATATTTGAAAAATGTATTTTTTTAAATTTAATTTTTTTATTTCTCAAATAAGTAACAGTCAAGTTTTTGATATTTTAATATTATATATAAAAGATATAAGTAAAAAAAAATGCAATGTACACCAAAATAAAATAAAATATATTAATAAAGATAAAATTAGTAAATATATATATATATATATATATTATTTTTAAAAAAATATTATCATAACAATATATTTGAAAAATGTATTTTTTTTTAAATTTAAATTTTTTGTTTCACAAATAAGTAACGGTCAAGTTTTTGATATTTTAATATTATATATAAAAGATATAAGTGAAAAAGAATGCAATGTACACCAAAATAAAATAAAATATATTAATAAAGATAAAATTAGTAAAAAAACACACACACATATATATATATATATATATGTATATATGCCAAATAACAGTTACAAAATAGTTATGAGGACTTATTATATATTGTTATAAAAATATTATCATAATAGTATATCCTAAAAATATAGTATTTTTTTAAATTCAAATTTTTGGTTTCTCAAATAAGTAACTGTTAATTTTTTGATATTTTAATATTATATAAAAGATAAAAGTAGAAAAATAATATGTACACCAAAATAAAACAAAATAATAATAAAATAAAATATAAGAATAAGAATAAAATTGGTAAAATAATGTTTATACCAAAATAACACTTAGAAAACATTTATGAAAAGAATCTTAATTGTATATTAGTTATAACGACTCATTATATATTGGTATAAAAGTAATATCATAATAATATATATAAAAAAATATAATATTTTTAAAATTCAATTTTTTTGGTTTCTTTATAGTTTTTTATATTTTAATATTATATATAAAAAATAAATGTAGAAAAAAAGGTGTACACAAAATACGTACACCAAAATAAAAAAAATAAAATAGTAATAATAATAATGATAATAAAATAAAATATACTAATAAGAGTGTAAAATTGGTAAAAAAATATGCATACTAAAATAACACTTACAAAACTATTATGAAGAGAATCTTCATTATACGGAAACACAAACCTCTATATGTCCACTTGTTAAAAATTCTCCACATTATAAAAATTGTTTCACATTAACAAAATTAAACAAACATTTAAAATAAAATAATAAAATAAATATTAGTATTAAGATCAAGTAGAAAATAAAATGTGAATTGTTCTTGTCGGTCGACTTTCTCGTTGGTTAACTTGAGTGGAAAGCTCCGCTCCTAACCTGTCTCCTCCTCTTTGGCCTTCGTCTTGGGCTTGTTCCTCCTGGCCGCATATGGTGCGTACTTTGAATCCGTTCTTTTTCTAGCTGAGGTCTCATTAAACCTCAGAGGTTGGGATCAACTACCCTCCTTAGGCTTGGTCTACCTTGAATACGAGTTGTTGTGCTTCATGGACACAACATCCTCCGTGTTGATATGGGCAAACACCCGTCGTCGTATTTCGGCGAATGTCTTTGCCGGATTTCTAATCAATGAGTCGCTAAATGGTCCTGCCATGATTCCTTGTTTGAAGGCGTTGACCATTGCGACCTCATCATGGGTTTGGAGCTTCATTGTAAGTGTCCAGAATCTATTTAAGTAGTTTTTCAGAGATTCCCCTTTCCTCTGTCTCACACTGAAGAGGTCATATAAAATCAGAGGTTTGACCTGGTTGATAAAGAACTGTTCCCTGAATAGCTCGGAAAACTGGTTGAAAGAGGTGATGTGGCCATCAGGAAGCCCACTAAACCACTGCAGGGCTGTACCTGTGAATGTACCCAAGAACATCTTGCAATAGATAGCATCTGTCCCCCCAAAAATAATCATATGGGTATTGAACACCCTGAGATGATTTTCAGGGTCTTCTACTCCCGTGAAAACGATATTGGGCATGATATAGTGTGGTGGCACAAGCTCGTCCATGATCACCCGCGAGAATGGTATGGGACGAGTTCTCAGGGGCGCATTCAAACCTCGCTCCCTTGTGGAGCGTTGATCACGTTGTTGTAGACTCTTACGCAAGTCTTCGTTGATCTTGCGCAATTCCTCACTAATTGCTCGCGAAGCATCTATCTCCGCCATCAGTTGATCTTGCATAAGCACTTTCTCAGCTTGAGCTTCTGCAATGAGCTTCTCCAGCTCGACTTTAGCTTTTGCCATTAGCTTTTGCTGCTCAGCTTTAGCTTTTTCCATTAGCTTCAACTGCTCGACTTTAGCTTTTTGTTGGATCTTTTCCTGCTCTCGCCTGTACTGCGAGTTAGCTTCCTGTAGAGCTCTTACAGTGTCCATGAGTTGTTGTAAGGTGGGGACCTCACTTCCTTCAGATCCCACAGGTCCTTGCCTAGTGTTCCTCATGTCGTTGGAAAACTTTGAACACAAACGTGGGTGGGATCAGATTTTATCGGGCCCCACGGTGGGGCCAAATGTTCTCGCCGGTTGACCTTGGTAAAAAGCTCCACTTCTGGTCTGTCTCCTCTGGAACCTGTTCAAGTCAGTGAGAGCTTACTAAAATTAAATAAGCATTTAGTCTCAGTCTTACCTTTACCGAGGGACTTAAGCCCCTTTTATAACTACTGTTGTAACAATTTTCTCTCATGAGAATCTTATCTCTACTGAAAGCATAAAATGCTAACAAAAAAACCACTTACTAACGGGGCACCACTTCAGGTGCTAACAATAGGAAAATATTTTGTTTTACATGGGCACCCTTACTTATGGTGCTTCTTTTATTTAACAACTTTATATTTTTCAACCAACAATTGTATGCATGTATTTACGTATCTTAACAACCACACACACTTATCTGTTAAGTTAAAAAAACATATTATGCTAATAACCTTATTTTAATATATATCAAAAATATTATTTTAATTAGTCTCTAACAAGCTTACCAACATAACTGGCCAAACTCGTGACCTACCCTTTGAGCCCAACAACCGAGTTAACCTACTCACGCCTGTACATCGAGCATCCGAGCACTCTCTCAAGTACATGAAAAAAAAATACTTATAAAAATGAATGCTATATATATATATATATGATATTATATATATATATTACTTTTTACTTTATCTGATTTTATTTATTATAAAAATATAAGATAATTATATTTATTATGTACTTTTTTTCTAATTATATTTTGTATACTTATTTTTATTATTTTTATTTTATAAATATAAGCATAAACACGATATACGATATGTTATGTTTATATAATCACATTTTCATTATAATATAATATTTTTTTATATAGTTATTGTACAAGAATTGAATCTCTCAAAAGACAACCTTTTGTACTAAGAGGAGTTGCTTCAAAACTCTTTTTAGCCTTTAAGTTATGGTGGTGTTATCTAATAACCTGTTTGAAAATAAATTTTACTTATGTTTATGAATGTAAATAAATTTGAAATTGGTATAAACAAGTTAATTGAAAATTGATTTAGCATATTTAGGATTTAGTTGATATGTTTGTAAAAAATATATTAACAGATTTTTGTGATAATATATGTTAATAAGGATTTAGTTAGTGCATTTTTTAAGTTTTGTTGCAATGTCTACTTAAAATGTTTAATGCTGGTGAAACGCAATAAAAGTTATTATGCTTGTGAGAAAGGAAGAATGTGATGTTGTTAATTTTTTTGATAATTTTGGAATGATTGAATAATATGATATTATAGTAAAAAATTATTTATATTTTATTTTATAGGTGTATTTTTTATGTTTTGCAAATATATTTAGTTGTAAGAGTTGCATCTTTAAGTTAGAAGAAAAAGTGAGGATGAAATTATTGAAGAAAATTCATTTTTGTATTTTAGGTCATCATTATAAGTGATAAAGTGAGTCAATTTATATGATTTTAACATTGATAATAATGTTTTTGGATGTTTGTTTAGGTTTTTGGTTCACTTTTTTCACACAAAACTTGATTCATTTTGTTTTGATAAGCTTGTCATTGTATTTGTTGTCATGAAAATCATGTAAAATATTGTATCGAATAATGATTGTGCAGTTTGCTTATGATAATAATGCTTTGGGTCCGGTAGTCTTTGTGACACTAAGAAAAAATATATCGAATTAGTTATGTATCATCCCATGTAATGTATGGTACAAAATTCAACTATGAAAATATCAGTTAATATTAGTTCATCTAGATTGTTTCAGCATGTTTAATAACTCAGTTCTCTTTAGTTTTCCCTCATGTCAATTTTATGAAAGTGAACAATAAATCATGTAATTTATATAAATAAAAGGAAAAATATGATATTGAAAAATAAAAAAAAGGAACAATGCTATTTGGGTGAAAGAAATCACTCTTTTATTCTTCTTAATAAGTTATAGCTTTCTATCAAGGTTATATATGACTAAATATAAATATATATGGTTAAGAATGCAGTTGTGTTTATATTCATTGTTCTAAATGTATTAGAGTTTATTAAAAAAATCACTATTTTTTTTATAGAAAAATAGCCGAAATACAAGCATTACTGTGTTTATGTATTTGTATTTTTTAAATACTATCATAATAATATACACTATAAGTTTATAATAATTAATTTTTTTTAATTAATATATAGTAAATTTACAAATATTTATTGTATTACTTTGTTATATATTATACATTATAACTTTACATAATTATAACAATAATATTTTGTATTTATATGAATTACTTTTTTTCATTTTATATTTATCATTTACACATTTATTTTATTAGATAAGATTCCTAAAAAAATAAACATATATAATATTTATATTAATATTTTATACAATACACTCGTAGAACTGTTACTTGTAGAACTGTCAATTTATTATTTTTGGTTAGAGACGAGGAATAGCTAATTTGTTATAATTTTTCAATAAAATAATTTATTTTTAATAAATAATTACGTTGAAAAGTTAAAATTCCAAAAATAATAATTAAATTAACTAATTTTAGGATAATATTTTACGATATCATTAGCATCAATCATAAGAAAGAGAGAATAATAAACATTTATATTAATATTTTATACATGAAATGTAAAATCGATAATTTAAAAAAAGAAGTTAGAAATAGGAAGGAATTAAACATTTGGATTTAAAAATATTAAATAGTATAATGATGGTTTGACAATATATATCTTAATTAGAAAAAGTGTTTAAATAAATATTTACTATGAGAGAAACTATGTAAGAATAATTATTTACGTCATAAAAATATTATCTAAGTATTAAATCGTCCATATTTTATTTTCTATAGTAATTTTTCAGAAACATGACAAGAGATATAACTTTTCAGTAATATTTTAGATTTAAGGTAAATAGATATTTTAGTAAAGAATGATAATAGTTTGAGGCTATATTTTTTCAATTTTTTATAACTAATAATATTATTATTTTATTTAAAATTTTGTTTATATTTATTTTTATTAGTAATATTATTTTTTCTTAAAAGGAGTTATAAAGTAAAATATCTTTATCTTAAAATAAACTAATATTAGTATTTACTATTTTAGATTCAATACAAATCAATGGAATGTTATTTCAAATTAATTTAATTCCTTAAAAGTTTAATTTTTTCAAATTTTAAAATGATTTGTATTCCACATTTTAATCCTACAGCTTAATTAGTATTATATTTAAATACAAAGTCTTAAAAAGCATTACATATTTTTAATTTATTAGGTCGCTAACTATAAAGAAATTATTAAATAATAATTAAATTTAGAGATAAAAATAATTATTCACTATATTAACTAAATTAGATACTAATTTAGAGACTAGAAAATTATTGATATCTATTTTGATTTTTATTATTAATAAAATATTATAAAATAATTTACAATATTTTAGATTCTAAATTAGTATCTAAAAGACTAACAAAAAAACTAATCTAGAACATAAGTATTTAGTAGTTAAAACCTTTGTAGCAGTTAGATACCAATTTAAAAATTATTTTATAAATTTTTATCAATAATAGAAACTATTTTAAATATAAATATTTTTTTTTAGTTTATAAAATAGTTTCTAATTTAGTAAATATAATGACTAATTATTTTAGTGTCTAAAATTAGTTTTTATTTAATGATTTTATTGTTGTGTACACTAATTTTTTTCTTTACTTTTATCTTAAATTTTGATTCTCCAAAAAGATAAAATAACAGTAAATAAAGAATTTAATAAAAAATATTTAAATAGATATATATTTATTATAACTTTAATTTTCTTACATTTTATTTAATTTATACATTCTATTTATTTAATAAATTCAAAAGAAAAGAAAATATTTTGAAAATACTTATTTTAGAAGTATTTTCTGTTGAATAATAACTGAATTCTATTATGGGAATCCCTTAGAAAGTGATTTAAATAGATTACACATTCAGATTTAAAAATATTAACTATTTAAAGATTTGGTTTGATAATATTATATATCATAATTAGGGAAATTGTTGACATAAATATTTAATGTGAAATTTTATAAGAACAATTAATAAATACAGAAAAAAGAAAATCTTTTGGAAATATTTATTCAATAATTATTCTCTAAATAATTTAGAGATTGATTTATTTTAATTTTTTTAAATATAAACATTAAATAATTTAGATTTTGTATTTATTTAAGATTTTAAATAATTTAAGAATACTATTTATTTTATATTTTATTTAAAATAATATTAAATAATTAAATTGAATTTTGTAAATACCATTTTTCAACCATTTATTCTCAGCATATTGAGTATATTACTTTTAATTAAAAATTTAAAAAAGAACAATTTGAAAATCACCTTGATTTCCATGTCTTAAAAAATTACATAAAAAGGTAATAGAGAAGTCTTGCAAACCTGATGATAACTACTAAATACAATTGGATTATTACAGTAATTATATATATATGTGTATGCTGATAATATATATATATATATATATATATATATATATATATATATATATATATATATATATATATATATATAATCATATAGAAAATATGTTTTAGATCTTATATATTAATTGTATTTAATAAAAAAAAAAAAAAAAA
>Ga0123342_1000859_pt1 | contig 50115 bp, 26 predicted proteins | sample Turbeawhitnodule_FD_89960 | JGI IMG/M metagenome (GOLD analysis project Ga0123342, IMG submission 89960) | Root nodule microbial communities of legume samples collected from Mexico - Turtle bean Mexico white nodule | ecosystem: Host-associated > Plants > Roots > Nodule | place: Mexico: Nepantla...
ATATGGAAAGCGAAAGCCATTGGAGTTCAATGCAGTTGTTAGGGGCAATGGAAACAAGAGAATGAGGGGCAATGCAGTTACGTACCTTCGAAAATGCAGAACTTCGCAACCAGAGAAAACGAATAACAAATATGAGCGCAAACAGAGAATGAACGAAACTGTTGAGCGCGTAAAATTTTTAGGGTAAAAACCATTTACAAATGCGGTTAAACGTAAAAACCGCATTTGTAAATCAAGCTTTTTGATTTACAAATGCAGCTATTTGAATAATAGCATTTGTAAATCAAGCGCTTCGATTTACAAATGCGGCTATTACTTTTAGCCGCATTTGTAAATGGAAGCTCTTGATTTACAAATGCGGTTATTTAAATAACCGCATTTGTAAATCAAAAATAATTTCAAAAATGTCACCGCGTTTTTTACGAATGCGTTTAAGGGTTGAACCGCATTAAATAAGGAGCGCTATTTTCTTATTTTTGTACTAGTGGAATCATCATCAAGTCTTTTTTTTAAAGACTTTTATGTTAAGAATCATTATGAAACTTGACATCTCAACTAGGCTAAAATCTCAAGTAATAACAATTATCTTTCACCACATGCAAAAGATATTATTAAAAGAAAAAAGAAAGGAAATACAAGAAAATATGAGGAGACTAGACCAAAACCTATATATTAACAAAAATGGTACATGGGTAATATTTACCTATTAATAAAGAACTCTAAGAAAAGACTAGTTGGAAGCCTATTATATCAATGAAAATACTCTTTATGAATAAGCCTAAGTTAGCAAGTTTATCGGCACTTACATTCCCTTCACAAAAAATGTGAGAAAGCATAAATTTGATTTTCCCATAGTAGTTAAGGCAAGTGTTCCACCTATTACAAAACATCTAAGGAACATTAATTATAACAGTAAATGCAGTACAAACCAAGGCATAATCACATTCAAGCCATAAACTAGTAAGACTCATCTTTTGAGCTTGTTTAATAGCATGTATAACTCCATAAAACTTAGCAATCAAAGTCGTCTGAACATCAAGGAAAGCATAGAAATCACCAATAAACTCCTTCATACTCCCACGTAAAATATCACCATAAATAGCAAGATCAGAAGAACCCAAAGAGCATCATCAGTGTAGGTATCATTACGAAGTCTAAATTTCAACAATGATAAAGAAAATTAAAATTTTGTAAAAATAGTTCTTAAAACCACAACTTTAGGATTTTGATTTTTAATTATTTTAAAATCAAATTTTTTATATTTTTTATTTTTTATTTTTTATTTTTTAAAATATGTATGGAATATCGTGATTTTAAAATAAAAATAAATAAAACCACAAAGTTGTGACTTAAAAAAAAAATTATCAATACTAGTCGTGCTCTCTCAACTTAAAAAAAAAATAATACAAAATATTGACTTTAAACATAACCTCAATAATAAACTATAAAAAAAAACTCCAATTTATATAAAGTCGTGATTAGATGTATGATTTCTGCATTTCAAGATCTTGCTTTCAAGCATGACTATTCATTATTTTAGAAATAAATTACTCATTCTGATAAAAATAAAACAAAATTGTATCTTTATTTTTTAAAAAAATCTATATTTGTAACTTTTTATGTTTATAGATGGATGAATGTAATTATGTTGGTTGTCTTGAAAATCTATTAAAATAAATTTTCTAATCAATTGAGTTGAAATACAATCTATTATGACAAGATTTTTGAAGGAGAGTGATGTTACTATGCATACATATATTGGATATACAAATTGATAAGTGGGACGTTGTTAATGTTATATGAATTATATATAAGTGGAACATTAGAATTGCTACAAATTTGTTTTTGTTCTAATTCATCTGTGTTTGGTTATTAAAATTTTAAACTATAATTACTATGTTAAAATAGGAAATATAAGTTTGATTGATCGGTGTCAATTACAAAGTATAGGTTTAATATTTTGATGGAAGAAATTAAAATGTAAAACAGGGTTTAATATTTTTAAATAGAGATTAAATTTTGCACTGTTGGTTTTAATATATCAATGTGCAGTGGATAAATTATTTGTAGTACTTTATATATCTTTACAATTAAGTGAGGCTAGTTAGAAAATATAAGTTATATTTTAAATTAAGATGCAATGTTTTCAAAGTACATGTGAATAAGGTTTATTTTATTTTTAAAGTAGATGTTATAATTTAAAGTTAGGACTTAATATTTTAAAGTGGGGCAAATCAAGAATTAAATAAAATTAATTAATTTAAATTTGAGTATTTTAATAAAGAACTTTTTTTGTTATTTTCTATAACTTTTACTTTTACTAATATTTTATAATTAAAAAAAATATTTTCATTCTATTTCAACTTTAATTAATTTTTTAAAATTAATTTTTTTTAAAATATTTTTTAAATCAAATTATTTTGATAAAATTACGGACATTTGTATCAAATAATGTATGGGTATTAAATAATCATCATTATTTTGGTGTTTAAACAATACTTGACATTTAATAAAAATTTATTTTTAACGCAATAATACTTTAGTTATCTTCTAAAGACATCAATTTATAATTATTTTTTAAAATTCTATCACATTATTAAATTATTCATAAACTTTTCAATAATTTCTCTTAATTTCCTTTTGTCATATTAGCAATTAGGTTTCACATTTGGATACATGGTACTGTTACACATCTACAATGTCTTTTCCGATTTTCCATATCTGCATATGATCCATGATCTATAAAGGTTGCAAATATTTATGTTTTTACCTATTTTTCACCTCTTTTTTTAATTATTAATTATAAAGAAATTTGAACATGTTTGACTTACTAAATAACCCTTCTTACTTCTTTCTTCTCAAAATTAAAAAATTCCATTTATATTCATTAAATTTTGGAAAGATTCCTTCTGCTTCTTTTTATTAAAAGTAATCTATTTATGGTTGACATTTTTTTTGTTATTCCAATTTAAAACTAATTTTGTAAGGTTGAATTAGAAAATTTATTTTTAGTCTTCAAATTTAAACTTAGTTTTGTATGCTTTCTGATTTATTAATATTTCATTTTGATTTTCAAATTTGATGGTACTGAAAATATTTTCAATCTAATTAATACACTTTAATTTGAAAAAAAAAACGATATTATAACATTGTTTTAAATATTTTATTATTTACATATGATTTTTTCTTCTCTTTATAATCACTACAACAAAATTATTAAATAAAAAAAAATAGATATTAAAAATAATTAATTGACTAAAATTATATATTATTTTAGAAACTAAAAAATTATTGGTATCTAAAATAGTTTTTATTATTAATAAAAATTTGTAAAATAATTTCTAAATTGGTATTTAAATTAGCTGGCTACTAATATTTTAGATTTTAAATTAATTTCTAAAAAACTAATATAGACTAATTTAGAATATAAAATAGTTAGTAACTAAAATTTGGTAGTTAATAGTTAAATGTTAATTTAGAAACAATTTTATAAATTTATATTAATAAAAAAAACTACTTTATATAACACTAACTTTCTAATTTATAAAAATATTTCTAATTTAGTTATTATTATTTTTTATTTTATAATTTTTTTAGTAGTGAATAATGACTTAGATGGTTAGTAATGCTATATAATCCTTCCTATTTTTTATATAATTTTTTTGTTATTTGTTACATTATTTAAAATAGAGTTTTTATTTTGATATTAAAATATAATGATTAGGATTATAATCTGTGAATATAATGATTCTTTTATTAATTAAATTTTGAAGGTTTTAAAAAATAACGACAGAATTATCTTAAAATATTATTTAATAATTTAAATTTCAGGAGTTTAAAATTGTATCTATAAAATATTAAAAAGCTTATTACTAAATACTTAAATTTATTTATACAGTACAAAATGCTTGGCACATATATTATGGGTCAATTTTTATTTATTTTTTATCCCTTAATTTTTTGTTTGTAAAGAAATTGAATGAAACAAAGGTTTTAAATTCAATGTTTTCAAATTATATAATTTCAAAGTCACTTTTTTAGAAAAATAATTTATCAATTACACAATATAAAAGGCATTATTTTTCAAGATTGTGAAATTTGGAAATCATTCCAAAAGTTTTTTTTAACATATTATGAAAGTGTTTCCATGAAAAGAATAAAATAAGGATTTTAACATGTATTAGTTGCAGGAGGAAAATATGGGGCTATAAAAAGAAATCCCCTAATACCAAAGTATATATTAGAAGCCCAGATCCAGATCAAAACCCAATTCACCAATACCAGCACATGTCCCCTTTCAATAGAGGCTAATTCTTCCTACACCAGATCAATGGCAGATTCTCCCTGCACCCAATAAAAAATGCATCCAATTATTTGTGTGAAAAGACTAAACTAACTTTAATGAAATGAAAATTAGGATGTTTCTTTTAGTCTCTTAGTTTTCCCTGCACCCAACACATTGCAACCCTTTCGTTTTCATCTTTCTGCCGCTTTCTTCTCTGTGCCGTTTTACGTTCAATAGCAGCGTTTACCTGTACCGAAGACCAACTGAACGGCAATGTCAATTGTGGTGGTGGTGGTCAGTGAAGCGGTATCGAATGTGACAGAGTTGGATGGCAAGAGAGAACGAAGCTACCAGAAGAGATGACACGCAAAAAAAGTGTTTTCTCATTGACATTGCCTTTCGGATATAGCGGAATGCCTTTATGCGCTGCAAATGCTATGTCTGGAAGTTTTTTCGCTGTTTTGGATGTGGGTTATCCAGAAGATGCATATGTTCATAAGTTTTTCCAGAATTCTCAGTGTATTACACTGAAAACGGTACGTCCACTACCAACATCAACCAAAGAGAAGATGAAAATTAAGTTTTTTTTTTCACCTACACCTTTTTTAAAATAAAAAAAACAAGGACAGAATTGAGTTTTAAAAAGTTCGTCGGATGCAGGAAAGAATTGACCAGATCAATTTAACGTGCACCCAACATTTTTCTTAAAATCCAAATTGACCTTGTCACTTTTATTTGCTGTGGTGAAGATGTTTTGAGTGGAGGTGATAGTAGTATAGTTGTTTGTTATGGTGGTGGAGGACGAGAGATTTATGCTACCTGCGGTGGAGTTGTGTTTTCACGCAAGCATTTTCGTTTTTGTACGGTGGATGCAGTGACAGTGGCGCAAGTTGTTTTAATTTTGTTTTTCGAAAAGTAATCAAAAAACATTTAGCATAGATTCTAGATATTTACATTCAGAAGATAAAAAAAAGCTTCCAAATCTGAACGTTATTTATAATAGACCATATTTAGCGGCTAAGTTAAATAAATTCTTAAAATCCCAAAAATCATGCTTAAATCATTCAAATATGCATCAAAAGACTGACAGATAGATAGAAAATAAAATAGTACATATTCTAAAATTAAATGTTACTCATATGCTTTTGTACAAAGTATTTAGTAATCTTAGACAAAAAAAAAATCATCTAATTTTCACACGACAATTAAAAAACAGATAATCAAAACTTGAAAAATAAGATTATATTTTAGGTAAAAATTATTAATTTTATAAGAACATAAATTCTTATCACATTAAAGATTTAACTTTAAGACAAATTAAATTTTATAAAATTAAATATTTATATTTATTTATATAATATGAAATATTTATCTTAATTGGATGTGAGATACCAACGTATATATATTTTATACTATTGAAAATTATTATAACATACCAGTAAATGAAATAAAATTTTCTAATTTTAATCCATGATTAAAAAAATATGTTGAAAAGAGCATGAGTATACACTCTTCTTTCTCATTTGAGCTTTATACCCTATTAAAATCATTGTGGGTTGACACTTTACATTGAAAAAGTTACCTTGAGTGTGGTGCCCTATATTTTCTGAACATGTGGACACTATGATTTAAAATAAACTGAAGATGTGTAGGTTTTTGGTATCATATTTCTTGCCTTTAAACTGCACTGCTTCACCTGCACTCCTTTAGCTGCTGAATCAACCATTCCTTTCAAAGATACCCTCCTTTTTGTTCCTCCCTGTAATTATATCTATGCATGTTTTTTCTCTTCTTTTCATCAAACATGTTTCATGCTTCACTCTGTACAAATATAAATTAATTTCCCTTTCAATTCCTTCTATCACCCAACGCCACCAACTCTTCACCAATAAACTCAACCAAATTCTTCCAACACTTCTCCTTCTCCCTACCTAATTACCAAGAATGAGCACTATCATGATCCTAATAGTAATACCATTTGTTCTAGCTTCATTGTTTCCATGTTTTCAGGCTCAGACTCTGCCATCACGCTTTGCCAACCAAGGACAATGGCAGCTCTTGCACCCAAGCATTGGCATATCCCCAATGCACATGCAACTTCTACACAACGACAAAGTCATCATGTTTGATCGAACTGATTTTGGCCACTCATACCTTCCTCTTTCCAATGGACGTTGTCGCATGGATCCCTTTGACATTGCCCTAAAACTCGATTGTTCTGCTCACTCCGCTCTATACGACGTTGCCACCAACACGCTGCGACCCTTAATGATACAAACCGACACATGGTGTTCCTCAGGAGCGGTTCTTCCCAACGGTACTTTGATACAGACCGGGGGCTACAACGATGGCGAACGTAACATTCGCATGTTCACCCCGTGCTTCGACGAAACCTGCGACTGGGTCGAATTCCCACGTTTGTTATCACAAAGAAGATGGTATGCAACAAACCAAATACTCCCAGATGCTCGTGTCATTGTTGTTGGAGGTAGAAGACAATTCAACTACGAATTCTTACCTAAAACCGCTAACCCTAACAGTTATCCTTCTTCTGTTCCTCTTAACTTTCTTCAGCGAACCTCCGATACAAGTGAAAATAATCTATACCCTTTCGTGCATCTTTTACCCGATGGAAACCTGTTCATTTTCGCCAACACAAAATCCGTGTTATTTGACTACAAACTAAACAGTGTAATCAAAGAGTTCCCTCCAATTCCAGGTGAAGATCCTCGTAACTACCCTAGCTCGGGTTCTTCCGTTCTCCTCCCGCTAGACGAAAACCTAGTTCCACTCCAAGCTGAAGTGGTGGTCTGCGGCGGAGCGCCTCGCGGCTCGTTCGAAAGCGCCTTACGTGGGAGCTTCATGCAAGCCCTTGCCTCGTGCGGGAGACTGAGACTCACTCATCCTAACCCTAATTGGGTGATGGAGAACATGCCGATGCCACGAGCAATGGGTGACATGCTTCTCCTCCCTAACGGTGATGTCGTTATAATTAACGGCGTAGGGGCCGGGACAGCTGGGTGGGAACACGGCCGTGAGCCGGTGTTGACGCCGTTGATATTCCGGCCATCGGAGACGGTGAATCGGTTTAGTATTATGGCACCGGCATCAAGACCTAGGTTATATCACTCTTCGGCTGTGTTGTTGAAAGATGGAAGGGTTTTAGTTGGTGGTAGCAACCCTCACGTTTTTTACAACTTCACTGGGGTTGAGTACCCCACTGATCTTAGCTTGGAGGCGTTTTCTCCGCCGTATTTGGCGCCGGAGTTTAATCCGGTGCGGCCAACGATTAGGTATGTTACGAATAATAACGTTTTAGGGTTTAGAACTTTTTGTTATGTGACGTTCTCGGTGTCTGATTTTGGTTCGGCGAGTGACGTGTCGATTAGGATCTTGGCACCGTCGTTTACGACGCACTCTTTTGGACAGAATCAGAGGATGGTGGTGTTGAAGTTGCGTGGGGTTACGTACCTGGGCGGAGAAGCTTATTATGCAACGGTGGTGGGGCCTTCGACGGCGGAGATTGCACCGCCGGGATACTACATTTTGTTTGTGGTGCACAAGGGTGTGCCAAGTTCAGGTTGGTGGGTGCAAGTCATGTAATAAAGTAACAGAGATTATGAAGTTGTGCAATTGGTTATTAAATTGTTGTTAATAATTAGCATAAATATTAAGAGGTGTTTGTTAGTGCAGTGCAGATGAATGAGCATGAATTAATAATCTTAACCCAACCACAAATCATGATATCTAATGCTCTAACTTAGGGTGTGTAAAAAATAATTAGGGTGATTATAAATGTATGACATTTTATTTGTTGAATGCTGATATCACAAACATTGCCACCAAACACTCCCTTCAATTGAACTCATCTCTTAATACGAGTGTATGACATTTAGGTTTTAGAGATTAATATTTATATATAATTTCTTTACTGTTTATAAGTCTTTCAAATGATATAAATATAAAAACTATCTTAATTTTGTTGTTGTTAATATTACAACTTTTTTTAATAAAAGATTTCATGAAATTAAAGTAACATTTTCAGATTATATAATAAACTTTGATTATTTAATTATAATTAATATGATTTTTTAAGGAGGTAAACAATCTAATTAATGAAAAAAATATGTTAGTATTCAAAAATATACAAACTTATGTATATATTATTATTATTTATTTATTTTATTTTTATTTTTTATTTTTTAAGATGAATGTAGATGAATTTGACATTATCTTTCCGTAAATGTAGAGATGATTTAAAAAAATGCGAAAATTATTTTTTATTTTCAATTTCTACTATACACATAATATTTTGCCGATAAAAAAATACACATAATATTTATTTTTTGTTAAATACCATATAGACATTATTGTACAATTAAAAACTATACTTTTGACATCCATAAAAATATTAATATTTGGAGTTGTGTATTCGATATCAGTGTCAAATATCACTCTCTTGTACAATATATAATAAACATGTGGTATTGAGTACAAAATAAGTCTTCTACCCATAAGGAAATGAGGTGTGAAAAAAAAATGATATTGAGTGAAATAAGAGATAATAGAAATATATTTACTATGGATCTAACAATATGTTTTGGAGGTGTAGATTGAGTATCTCTATAATAATATATAGGGTTGAAACATCTTTGAACGAAAAAAAACAAGATCTTTTGCAAGTTGTTTGATTCAAGTTTCATAACCAGAGGTTTGTGTAGGGTGCATAAAAAGGAGAAACCATTAGTGGTAGTGAAATGTTAAGTCTCAAAAATAATGTTTGATCACATTTATGAATCAAAACTAACCGAGGCACAAATTGATAAGAAATAAAAAATTAAATAAAAAATTTGAATTTTTATTATTTATATGTATTAAGAAAATGGTCTCATAATATTATTTTCACTAAACATGCGTAGTAAGATGTTATTAAAATATTTGGAATGTGAAATAAGAAGCTACAGGAAGAAAATATGGAGGTGCAGACAAAAGATTTCTACATTTTAAAGTTATGCGGGCCAACCCGTCCTACTTTTTTTCAGCGGGCCGCGGGCCGGGCCGCCTCACTTTGTCACCCCTAATCTCATACTGCTTTGCACGTTCTCAAATACCTAAAAGCCTCTCCTGGTGCAGGTATTTTTCTCCACAACAATATCCCCATTCAAATGAAAGCATACACTGATTCTGATTGGGCTACTTGCTCCAAAACCACAAAGTCTATAACGGGATTCTGTATATATTTGGATGAAACTTTGGTCTCCCGTAAATAAATAAAAAAAGCAAATCATTTCAAGGAGTATAGAGCATTAGCTTTCACCACTTGCGTAATTTAGTGGCTTGTTTATAATCTCTTGCAAGATTTTTGGATTTCTTTCCTCCAACTTGCTCTCTTATATTATCACAGTCATTCGACAATCTAAATTGTTCACAATCAAATTTTTCACGAAGGAAAAAAACATATACAAATTTACTACCCATATAGTTCGTGAAAAGCTCGACCAAGAACTAATCAAGTTACTCTTCATCTCCTCTCCCATGCAAACTACTGATTTGTTTACAAAGCCTCTTCCCCATAAAACGTTCAAGACTTTATATTCCAAGTTGGGAATGAAAAATATTTATTCCCAACTTGAGGGATGATATAATATTATTTTATATTATGTTACTATTTTTCTTTTTATTTTGTTAGTGTTGTTATTGTATTTCAGTTTTTCTATTTTGGACGCTTTTTAGTCTTTGGGTTTTTACTACTGCGTATATACTTTTACTTTTTGTAACACCTTGTACTTTCGTGATTAATAAAATTCTTTCACTCATCTCTTCTCCCTCAAAACTTCCTCTCTCTCCCTAACCTCTCTGCATTCACGTTGTTGTCTTTGAACGTTGGTATGTTTTAACCTTATACAACAATATTATAGATCATGAACAAATCAACAAATGATACTGCATTTTGTTGTACAACAATATCAATAATATAGATTATCAACAAATGATAATGCATTTTGTTACTGCATTTTGTTATTATGATGTCTTTTTGGTTTAAAAAATGATAGATCATAAATAAATAAATAAAAAGTTGAGTTTTATACCAGTCTAAGATAACATATGTGCTATTTAAAATTTAACTGTTAGCACCTTCGACCCAAAATCACAAAATAACCAACAAACTAATATGTTTGAACATTCTTGTTATCCTAAAAATACTATTCTAGTCATATCATACTACATCTTTACTTATCTTCCAAAGAAATTTCTCACCCTAATTAATATATATATATATATATGTTTTAAAACCCAAAATAAGGAAGAAGTTTTTCATTCGGCACAATTATTTTCTTGGTTATGGTTGAAACATAGGTAAAGTCTTTTAGTACACTTTCTCCAATTGGATTCTAAACCCCAACCAAGGTATTTAAAGTTGTGAATGACAGCAGGATCAGTGTATTGGCTGGTGTATGCATGGGAGAATCATTTATGGAGATGGAGGGGTAAAACCTATAAAAAGGGAGGAAGGGTGTCTGCATGCCTATGTCTTATTTGATGTTTGGAATTTGTTGATCTTGTTGAACTTGTAGTCACTAATGGAAGCAAATATGTCATATAAGGAAATATGGAAGTATAAGAAAACTACAGACCTTTAGGAGTAGCAGTATCGTGAGTGGAAGATACTGCATCATGCATTTTGCTCTTGGATTTGTCGAACAGGACCAATAAAATAGGTTTACCGAAACAATTATATGATATGTATGAGTCAGAGTAGAAATAAGCAAATCATGGGTTGATTGTGGATTTGTTTTTGGTTTGAAGTGAGAATATAGGGCTGCCAGATTTAGTTTGCCGGTGATTATATGCTATGGAGAAGATATTTGAGGGATTCTAGTTTTTGAAGGTTCTTAAATCTGCAGCTGTCCAAGACCAAGTGTAAGGATATGAAACTAAATTCAATGGAGGTAAGAGGGTCTTTAAAGTCCTTTTTGTGTGGTGTGACAAAAGCACAAGCAGGTGGGTGGAGGGAAGTGTGTGCAATATCGTGAAACAAGGAAGGAGCTAGGTGTCAATCTCATAACATTTGCAAACTGTCAACCGGTCTTATATGAATGTGTTAATCCTACTGCACCTAAGGATTAATTTGTATTTTGTCTGCAACTCTTTGTGTGTAGACCCTGCATATTGTGTTTTTCTTATGCAACAACCATTACTGTTTTGGCAAACTGCCAGTCATTTTCATTTTTATGGTTTTCGAAATCATTTTTATCCACTATTACTACTTAAATATGTAAATCTGGTTAAATGAAGACTTCATTCTCAAACAAATATCTAACATATTTTTATCTAATGATCACCATATTAAAAAAAATGTTTTTTTAACATGAAAAAATAAAAGGCATTGCAATGGCTGGACTGGAAATACTATCCTCATTACAAAAATAAAGAAAAGTTTATCCTAGGGAGTACTTCTATTTACTATTTATATCTATCTATTTTGATTTTTCATCTGTGTGATTCTTCCATTAATTAAATTATATAGGAGAAAAAAAAAACATAAGTATTTAAAAGGTATAAATTAAAATGGATAAAAATATGGAAGAGATTTATGTGTTTGAATGAAGAGATAGGAAAGAGAACATCTCTCCATATATGAAAGATGACCAAAATATAAATTGAAATGGCATGCACAATTTGATGCAAAGGGGTTGATGGGACATCATCACAAAAATGGCATGAAATGAAAGTGATAATCATGTGTCCAAAGTTGGAGGAGAGATGAACAAAACAAAGATGTTTTGGATGAGAAGGAGTAGGTGTCACAGTTGAATATGGTGAAGAAACAAAAGGTCAAGTACAATCTTATTTTGATTATATTCTTAAACACATCACAAATAAGACCTTATGTGATCATAATCTCATCTTTGTATGTTATTTTATTTTTATCAATTTCACTGAGTATGTAAATTTTAAATTTCCCCAAAAAGAAATTATTTATAGAACCACAAAATTAAATCAAATGAATTGAAAATATTAATATTTATAAATAATAAGACTTATTTATATCATTTAAGTAAAGTTAATATTTATTCTCCTATCCTTCTCCTTTAAAATTTCAATATGCTTACTGAATATTAAATTATTTCAAATAAATATATATATATATATAATTAAAATATAGTAATATAGTTTAAATTTAAAATGATTATTTGTTTATATTGGAAAAAGAAGTTATTTTGCATATTTATTGCGTTCTTAATCACTATATTTAAAATTAGTTAGTGATGAACTACACAAGGGAGAAAGCATGAATATATGAAGAGTGTGAGTAAAACTCCAATCATACACACTGTGCATTTTAAATTACTAATCATCTCAATATTATTTGAAAACTCAAACTCAACTCCTAATAAAAAACTCTCAAGTCCCCTAATAAATCATATCAAGTTAATCAAATATTTTACTGTAATATTTCGAATCAAATCAATACATTTCAATAAATAAAAAATCTAATTAACAATAAAAAAAAAGGTTAGAGTTGTGTGTTGTTGGCATTCTATTAGGAGTTTTTGCTAGTCTTTTGGGTCTCTCTCGGCCCGTCCTCTTGCTACCAATAATGAATGTGGGCTGCTTCTTCTTGCACCTTCATGAATTCTTGCAGCACTCCCATAAATTTTATAATTTCAAACTTATCAAAACTTATCAGTACATGCATTTCCTTCACGAAAAAATACGAGTAATCCTAAACTTGATTTTTTTACAGTAATTAAGACAAGTATTTCATCGATTACGAAACATTAGTTATAGAAGTAAACGCATCACAAATCAAGACAGAATCACATTCAAGCCAAACATTACTTTTGAGTTTTCTCCATAGCATGTATAACTTCATAAAACTCAACAATCATAGTAGTCTGAACTTCAAGAAATGCAGAGAGAACATCAATAAACTTTCTCATACTCCCACGAAAAATACTTCCACAAACAGCAAGACCAGGATACCCTAAGAGTCTCATCCGTATTAATTTTAATCCAACCTGGTGAAAGAAACTTCTATCTAAGAATTTCTATATTCTTCTTATGAACCAAAAAAATTTCATTATATTATTTATTATTGGGTTGTTATTGTATTTTTTTATTTTTTTCAGATTCAGTCTATCATCTCATGCTAAGACCATGAAATGATCTCGTCATCTCTCTCAACTTTGATGGTAGAATGGTATTCATGGCCATAGTCATCATTTTGAAGTCATTATCTAGTGTGCAGATGAATTTTGTTGTTTCTGATAATAATTTAAATTGTTATCTGCCCCGACCATAGAATTATGATTTGATTAATTTGACACCATACTATTAATTTAATTAATTATTGATAATGATTATGTCATGTCTCCCTTTTTATTGAACTTGATTTATATGTTTTATATTAATTAGACCATTGCGAATTGACTATTAGTAGCAAGTTATTCTTTGTACTGCAATTTAACCTGAGAAAAATTTAAATACAAATTTATAACTTTTCAGAAAATAAATTGAATAATTCTAATTATAGTTCTGATAAATCTAATATAATCTGATATAATTTATGAATTAAAGTACAAAATAATTTATATATTTTTTGTTTTAATATGTTTTTAAAAAACAAAATCGGAACTAAGTTTAAATAAGTTGAATGTGATGATTTTTTTATTGACTTTATATAAAGGGGAACCTTTCATATTGTTAGTGATTTTTTTAGCCTTTTAAAATTCCTTTTTCTTATTTTCATATTAAACAATTAGTTTTGGCATTGTCATCTCACTCTATTTCACTCCTCTCCACCTCCTACTTGTTTACAAATGATTAGAGGATAAAAGAAAAGGAACAAATGTCATAAATTCTATGATTTGGAGGAAAAAGATATTGAAAAAAAAAAAACTATAAAAAGAATATAAGAATAAAAATATATAAAATATATGAAAATTTAAGTAAAAAAACACAGTAAAGTATGGTTTCAGTTGTTTTTAAGTTCTACTTGCGAATAATTATATTGTTTGAGTGATACTAAATTTGAATATCTTAAATAACATTAATTTCTATGAAAATAAATTTTGCCTAAAGAGATTAATCAAATAAAATATTACTCACTAATAAAAGTTTATCCATTATACTACACTTTAAATTTTGATAAATTCAACTTATTCCAATTTTAATTGTATATTGTTAATAATTAATTATAAACAATTATTTATACTTTGACCATTAACATGATTTCCACTTCTTTGAGCGATGTGTGACTAATCTTCATCGATCTACAACTGTGTGTTGCAATCTTTTCTTGGATTAAAATATCTGTCAACTAACTGATAAAAAAGCTATATATGCTTAAGGGCAAATCAATTTTGCAGAAGTTTGTGTTTGTAATAGATTTAAGATAAACTTCACAAATAAGTGTACTGTAGCAATTCATGGGAAGTATTATACTGTGTAATATTTTATTTATGACAAACAAGTTTTTCATATTACAGTGAATCATACTTCATTTGCAGACTAAATATCAGCAGAAATAATCTAGTCACCTGGAAGAATCTTCTCTGTGGACAAGAAACTATACACAACAAAATCCTTAAGAACTCCTTTGAAATAAGTGTACTTTCTGAGAACACCCTCTCTAATGAAGCCAACCTTTTCCAACACCCTCTGAGAAGGTTTGTTGTCAACATCAACAAAAGCCTGCAACCTTTGCAAATTGGGAAAGTCCTTGAAGACTTGAGGCACAGCAATCTGGAGCACTTTGGTGGCTATCCCTTGGCCCCAGTAGCTGCTCCCAATGGCATAGCCTATGTCAGCCTTGTGCCTTTCATCACCTGACCAAGGATATACTGAAACAAATCCGATGGAACAGTCACCATGACAGACTGAGCGACGCCATGGATGAGGTATGCAAACATCCCTTATGAAGGTCAAAGCCTCTTCCTTAGAGCCACAAGTCTTCCATCGGAGGTTTCTGGTCACTTCATCATCCCCTGCCCACAAGAAGAAATCATCAACATCACTAATCTTGAATGGCCGGAGACTAATAGTAGAGAGATCCACAGATTCCATCTGGGTCGAATTTTGGAGTATTTTGATTTGTAAACTTTGTAAATTGATCTGTAGTGTGCACCACAAGTAAAGGACCTTCCAAGCCCAATATTGTGTAAATGTGAATTTTTCAACAGTTATCTTAGTTTAATAGAACAATCAAAAAAGTATATCCTTATATTATATATATAGAGATAGATAGATAACTTTTATTTATATAAATGTTGTAACAAAAAATATCTAAAGATGTGTATGACTTCTGATTGTGACATATAACTAATATTTGAAAGGATTTTTGCTTGTCAAACATTGATTAAACAAGAATTGATTGAAAGAATGAAAGACTAGAATTCTAATTTATACCATTTTATTTAAACTTAGAATTTTAATTCAATGTTTAGTAAATTCTATATACATAAAGTTCTGGAATTTAGTTTTGGAAGCGAATTTCTATCTATCAAGTTTGAAGATAAAAGTCATCAGACAGACAATAGACCTTATTAACTCATTAACCCCGTCCAGGTTAAATTACAATAATGCCAGTTACTCTGTACTTAAAGTTTCCAAAACTAAAAGCAAGTACATTTTTATTGATGTGGGACTAAGACAAATACTAGATTAGTTGTTCTTTTCTGTGAAATGCATCAGTTCTGAATTTACTACCAGGTGCATTTCTAATCATTTTCACACATGCCTGTTTTTTAAGGATTTACTGCTATTAAATACTGAAATCATGCATTTCACTTTGGAAATAATACCAGATCTAGTTGAACTAGTTTATCTTGAATAAATCTTTTTCAACTGAAGACTTATTTTTGAAATCCTTTTCACTAAGAGGGAAACATTGTGTCAACATAGTGAACAGATATAGCAAGAAGATTCATTTTGGTTCTCGGTTTTTAAAAAAACTCTTAGCATTTTTTGTCTTGAAAATAAATAATTGATCCAAACAAACTAATTGCACTTCTCCTACTGGTATTAAAATATAAGAAGTTGAGGCACTTTGACTTTTAAAACAAGAGTACAAATGGAGATACAGACCCTAGTGTACCCTTTGCATAGAGGTCAAATAATTACGTGTTATATTGTGTAACTATTGTCAGTTGGCTAGGGAGTTGCTATTATAATATAATGCAAGGATTGTCTAATTATTGTCTTCTTTTCTCATGTTTTTTAAACCCTTATATATAAATCATTCTTTATTTTATGTTTTCAAGCAAGCAGGTAAGAATTTAGATATTTAAGGTCAATCTCTATTACATATGATTGGATTTCTAAATCGTTTGTTTTCTTGACTATTTAAGCAGCAGAAAGAGAAATAAAACAAATTAACTACTCTTCTACCTATGACAACCTCAAAAATTTAAGAGCTAAACAAAATCATGCATCTGTTCACCAAAAATCTGTTACTGTGAGCATGCTTGCAGTCTAGAGCATTGAGCAATTTGACTTGAACTAGATAAAAAAGAATGTCTGCATAAGGAGAGGGTACCTCCATAACAGATCAGGCTTCCTTGCAGTTTAACATCTAATCTCTGTATTCCTTTACCTTCATAAATGAATACTGCGGAACATACTGTGGTCAATTATGAAAAGCCTTTTAAGATTATGTCCTTATATTAAATACTAAATTCATAACATCTGTGGTGATAAAAAAAGAGTAATTTACTACTTTGATTAAAATTAAAAAGAAAGAGAAATGTCAAAGAGTTAACTACTTATGATAGATAATAAAACACCAATTACAATTTAAATATTAAGCATATTACGGTTTTTGTGTGAATACAAGTTGTTTCACTGAAGTCTGATTTTCTGATAGAAATGTGAGAAATAAAAGACATTAGGCAGCAAACTACTATAATATCTAAATAAATGATAGAAAAGTAGCATGCTATAACTGTGTTGGGTCCTTGGGAGATTTAATACATGGATATATCATTAAGTTCAACACATCAGCTTTTGTGTAAAGGTATGCCCAGAAAAGCCAAGAACTACAGCAAGCTTGGACAGATAGCAACATTTCACTAGTTTAATTGAAGAGCAAACAACTACCACAACAGAAAAAATAATCTATTGCTGTCGAGGATTTTTTCTGAAGAAATGGTATTGCACCAACCAGCTTTTCAACCTACAAAATATTAAATCTAATATTAAACCTTCTAATCAAACGTAGTATATAAGGTTCACCATAACTTTTCGAGAGACAGCAATAGGTAGACAAAATAGATACTATAGTAACACACTCTGATCTCATAGACAAAAGTAGAAAAGGTTCAACATATACTGAGAAAGATGAACGAAAGAAACTAATAAGCAAATAAATTATGAAACTATAATTGGTTTGTGAATCAAACATAGGTTTGTAAGGTTCACAGTACTTTTCATGAGACAGTAATGGATAGACAAAATAGATAGTGTACCGTCAGCAATGTACTCAAATGTCAGACAAAAAATGTTAAGATTCAACACACGGAGAAAGATGAACAAGAGAGACTGATAGGCAAATAAAACAAAAACTACGGAACTAAAACTGGTGTGAAAGGTTCACCACAAACAGAGGATGATGAGAAGGAGAAGACATTGATGAATGCCATGTTTTTCCAATAACCTCTCAGTTTTCCAAATCCCCCCACCTATTTACCTCTTTCAAGTGAGATAAGATGATATTCAAACTGACGGGAATAGTTGGGTTTATACATTTTATGTTTAGTCTAACAAAACTAAACACATTTAACATTCAAGAAGAATGATATAACAGATGATTATCTCATTTAAAAATTAAACTGAATTTGGTAGGGGCCGCGCGAACGCAGGCCCCCGCTTCCACAAATTACGATGTAGATTCTCCCATTTTGGGAGACCTTAAGTGGGCACCCCTCCTGAGTGCAATGGAGGTCACCAACCTAGGCCATGAGCCTTAATGATCACCCATTGACCCCATCCAGGTAAGTATGTTCTACCGTTGGAGGTCAGCTTTAATTTAAACACCCTGAAGACTATCGCATGCTTAGTACTAGCCAATGTGGGACTATTAAGCATGCTGAAGTTATGGAAATAACTACTCGAAATCAAAACCATATATCTTTTTGAAGTTTTCCAGGTAGTTCCCACATTTATTTACCTCTTTGAAGTGAGATAAGACAAATAGTTCAACTTTTCTTCGTTTATTTGTTGAACAATATTTTTTTGCTTGAACTAATTGCCGAATAACATGTTGAATGGATGAAATTTTATAAAAAAACACATTAAGGGTGAGTGGAATATAAAATATTCATATGACCTTATCATGCCAATGTATAACTTGAGAAGATCCATAACATTCTTTCAAAAGTAATCCTTGCATTGGCACAGTTTTTCCTTACAATTGTGTATGATGACTAAATAATTAAAAAAATTATGCTTACTCAACTCAACCACTATGGGTTTCCTTGAAACTTACTGGTAAAAGGGAATGGTCATTAGTAACGGATAACACTCCTGCAATTTTTCTTGTGATATTTTATTACTATATATATATATATATATGCATAACCATTTTCCTACGACAAAATTTCGTTTCTTACACTCCTTATAGGAAAAAAACTAAACTAAAACTTAACTTCTTTACAAACTAAAATTAGTTTATAGAACTAATAAAAATCTCTTATAACTTTATTAACTTTTTATTTGCTTTTTCTTTTTTTTTTCTCTTTTTTTTTCTGGAAGGGTATGTCGAGAAATTTGTACAATTAGACCTCAAATGAATGACCAATGCGTTTGACAGGTACCAACTTTTAATTAATGAACTAAGTTGTCTCAAATCTCACGAGATAGGAGAACGTTATCCATAGATTGCTTAGGTCTGCTAGAACTAGATCACTTGCAGAGAACAGAGGGCAAGTTATAGGAGTTCAAACATGTAACTTTGGTCATTTTGAGCAAATACTTCCAGCATCCATGTTTTAATTTTTTTTCATCCCCAGTTTGATAATTAATTTAAGCAGTTCCACTTCACTTGACAACCATCTTTGAACCGTGTATTTCTCGTCCATTCTTCTTTTAATCTTGACCAAATATACCAAAACCAAAATCTATTAATGCAATTTGAGTACCAAATCCCGAATCCGATAGATTTAATAAAATGCTGTTATATATCAGTAAACAAATGAGTAGAAGCATTTCTAATTTTAAAATGAATACAGTTGTTCTTATTCCCTTGCCATTTAGGCAGGTGTGAGAGAGAGGAGAATTAACTAACTATTCTTCAGTTGAACAAAAATACTTTTCTGGTTCTGCCTGTGACCACCTCAAAAATTGGAAAGCTAAACAAAATTGCGCAATTCTTCAGCAAAATACATCATCCTAAATCAACTTATTGTAGGCATTCTTGCAGTCGAGTGAATTGGGCAGCAAGATCGGTACAGAACAAAACAGGGTATAACTCTAGATCAATTCAGCAATGTCTAGAGATACCTCCATAACCGATCAGGCTTACTTGCAGTTTAACATTTAATCTCTGAATTCCTTCAATCCTTTCCGCAGCACCTTCATAAATTAATATTGAGGAACATAAGGGTTCTGCACTTCTTATATTAAAGTTCATCAAATTTGGGGGATAAAAAAAGCCGTTTACTATTTGAATAGAAAAGAAAGAAAAGTCAGAGTTTACTGTTTACAACTAAACACGCAACAATGCAATAGTTTTCACACATAGTAATACACCAAATCCAGCTTTTCAGAAACTAATTAAGAAATAAAAGACATTAGGCAGGAAACTACTCTAATATCTAACAAGATAATACAAAAAGCAGCAAATTAAGGAGTTTTGAAAACAATTCTTTTAGCCTCATAATCAGCTTCTGTGTAAAAAGCATCCAAAGAAAACCCAGGCAAGTATGGACAGACAGTAATATTTTACTCGCTTAAACAAAACAGGAAAAGGGAGAGAAGACAACCTTTTATATCTCTTCTTTGAACCACATGGACAGGGCGCATTCCTGCTAATTTGTCCAGCTTTGGCCAAATTAGACCTTGCAAGGTCCAATGGGGTAGAACCAACCAGCTTTTGGACCTAGAGAAAATTAAATATAAATATGGCTGGTTATCAAAATATGGCTATAAGCACCCAGAAAAGCAATTAGGCTAATTATTTGGCATTCAAAGTTCAGTTTTATCTTGTTGCACATACTCACACGCACCATAGTCATAAAAAAAAACAAGTTTTGAAAGAAATTCTGATTAAATATCAATCAATACCAACAATAAAAGATAAGAAAAAAATATAACACATTGACGGAGACATCAACATTTAGATACTTTGTTTTTATTTGAAGCATAATGCTGTACAACATTGCCAGCAACATAACCCGAAATCAAGAAAGAAGTCCTAATCAATAGCATAATTCTGAAATTTTGTCATCCCATTGAAGAAGCAACTAATTAGTTTATAAATTATCACCAGAAATAAGCTATGGACCTCACCCAAGGGCCGAGGCTTATCACCTTGCTAGGCTAATAATGGACCCAAATCGTGCTACGCATACCAAACCCCAAATGTCAAGATAAAACTGCCCAATCAAGACCTATTTTGGAGTAGAACTACTACAGAGGCGAGAGTAAAAAATGGTAAGCTTTCCATGAACCAATGAAAAAACTAAAATTTCTTCCCAGAAAATGATCAATTGAACCCAACTAGGTTGCAAGGAATTAAAGTGTTAAGAAGAAGCATTACTTCAGCAAAGCTTTTTGGCGTTGGTTTTCCTTCTTCTTTTAACTTCTCTATCTTCTTCTGTGCTTCTTTGGCCCAAGTAAACTTAGCAAGTGCATTCTCTACATCAGCAAGCGTGCAGCCACAATGCTTTGCCGCTTCTTGCTTTTGAGCAGTCTGAAGATTCTGGAGATAACAAAACAAAGAATAAAAGCCAGAAGAATAAATCACAAATGAATTAATAAATGCATAAATAAACATTGTGAAAAATGGATTTTTCCAGAAACCTCTCCAGTAGTGTCCAAAACCCCAAGATATCGAATTATGGCTTCGTATTTCTCGAAGGCAGAGGAAAAAGTGGCTTCGCTGCTTCGTCCAACCATGAACTCCTTAAACGCGCCAATTCTTCTTGCCTTCTTCATTTCATCAGCAAAACCTGAGATCAATGATATCATTATTCTTACTAGGTTAAGTAAATGTACAAAACAGTGTCTGAGATATTTGAGAAAGGAGAAGAAAGGGCGAAATTGGAATCAAAAGGAACTGACGAATCAGAGTGAATGAATCGGAATTGACTTCTGACGCGTCTCCCTGGGACTGCGTGGTGTTTTGACCTGTGATGACGTTTTTGACCTTCTCCATCCATGAACCCTGCAACTGTGTCGTGGCAAAGATTGTTCGGTGCTGGTGCTTGCAACTTTGGTTTGCTGCTGAATGTAAAATCTTGCTTGCGATACGAAGTAAAGGCATTGAAAGCTTTTAGTTGAACACTCTTTCCTTCTCTGCAACTACTTCACTCTTCAATGGCTGCAACTCTGCTCCAGGTTAGAGAATTGCCCTCGAAATTGGGATGTTGACGCTAGACTTAAACGACGCCGTTTGAAGGCGCTGCGCCTAGACGGGAACTTTTGATTTATTTACTAATTAATTAAACACTTCTATGATTTATAAACTAAACACTCCTAACCTAATCTATGAGACTCAGAGGAACATATTCGTGTTGAATACATGTATCAGTCTACACTCATAAGACACTTATCAATAAAGTATTCAATTTTTTTATTGGATTTTTAGAAATTTTAGCACGATTCTAACACAATTTAAAAATGTATAAATACAATATTTTTTTTAAAACTCAAATTTATTGTATAAAATTTTATTATGATTATAAAAATAAGGAACAAATTCTTTTTAACCAGTCATGAAAAATATATTTCTACTTCCAAAATAATCTGAAATATATTTTTGCACATAAATATTTATTTTTAATTTATATAATTTAAAATTATATAATATATATATTTGTGTCTCGTATCCTATATTTTAAAAATTATACGTATCTCCGTGATCCGTACCTGTGCTACATAGTTCGTAAGTCATAAGAAATTTTTTTAACAAAAATAATATTGGATTTTAAATTCTTTTCTTGAGAAATTACATTGTTATATTATAAAAAGAAATACATTACAATTATTCATTGAAATGTTATTGCTTAGATTTTAATGACTTCAAAATTTGTTATTCGTGTATTTTATTAATAGCTGTTGATATTGAAATAATACACTTTATTTTTTTTTTTAAAAGTATCTTGTTTTTTTAGATGGATCAAAATAACATATGACGCCTTTTTTACAACTCTTTTTATAAATAAAGACGTCCTTTTTTAAAAAACGATAACCATTTTTATGCATCATGTGTTTGTTTTAAATTTTTAAAATTATTATAAGCTAAAAGGAATATAAAGGTTAATTAAAATAATAAGCTGTTTTGAATAGTTTCTCTAGTATGAGAATATAGTTCAAAAGGTTGTTGCAATAATACCATACTATACTCTTTTTCTTTTTAATTTTTTTCTTTTCACGAAAAACAGTATGACTTAGTTTAGAGAGAAAAAAAAATATTCTTTCATAGATAATTTATTTATAAAATATTAAAAAAATGGATGTCACAAAACAAATGCTATATAACATATCAATTGCCGAAAGTGGTGGTGAGCATCTCTTTTGACAGGTCCCTTTCGAAATTCTTGTTTCATATTGTTCTGTTAAGCTACAACTTTAACAGCAATCCTTCCAACCATAATCCCCCATTGATGTATTTTTCCTTAATATACTTTTTTTTCTTTCTCATAACTCTTTCAATACTAAATTACCTGTATAATATTAATGTTTTTTTATTAAAAAAATAATAATTATTAAATTCAAATTATACGTAATTATTATATACAATTATTATACGTTATTATACGATATTATATACAATTATATGTCATTAATTTAATAAAAATAAAAATTTTATGATTAGTGTATCCTACATAATTATTTTCATACACTTATGTATATTTTCTATGCAGAGACTTATGTAAATACACACAATAGAATCAAAACATCTTATTTTTTTATCATCTTCTTATAAAATTTTCTAAAATATTTTCTAAATTATATAATTTATAATATATTTAAAAAATATTTCAAATTATAAAATTCATAAAATAATCACAGATTCAAAAATAACTTTGAAATTTTATAATGTATAATATATTTTAAAAAAAATACATTTTGGACTGTAAAATAAAAAAGATATTTTTAGATTTGAAAATACCTTTGAGATGGTATGATTCAAAATGTGTTTATTTTTCTGAAAAATTATATTACAAATTATAGAATTTGTAATATTTTTCTAAAATATGATTTTTTAGAAAAAAATTACTTAAGAGTTGTGATTTATATTTTCTTTTATGAACCGAAAGTCTTATAATACAAATTCTTCATTTCAAAATTTTGTTTTCAAAACATATCTTAAGTCATGTTGGCTAAAGCCCAAGTTTTGAAAACCAATAACTTAAGAAATCTAAATTGAGTTTATTTTCAGTCACATTAACATAATGTTGACATTTAAAGTTTATAGGTAAAAAAATTACAATGTAACTAAGATCACAAAAAGAGACTAATGCAACACATAAATTTAAAGAATGAGTACAACATTTAAAAAAAAAACTAAAGTTATACAATACTCGTTGTAAACCTCTTCCCAGAATGCCACTATTTGTCATTAATTTTACTCAGATAGCATGCACTCTCCAGAAAAAATACATCAATAAATAAATAAAATGAATAACATGATTTACTATTGAAAGTTAGAATTGGGTTATAGAAAACTAAATTCTAGTAGTCATTGTTTAAGTATATCTAGCTAGAATACCAACCCTAATTTCAATTTTTGGAAACCGAATTCTATAATAGCATTTTTTAATTTTTTTTTGCAAAACTGAAAATAATGGTGGAGATTTTTTTTTTTTCAATATGGAAATTAACAAAAAATAACAATGAGAGATTGAAAAAAATTAAGTGATTCAAATTGTTAATATTAATATTTAATAATATTAATTTAAAATAACAGAAGAAAAGTAAGCAATTAAAATGTAAAAATTATTATTGAAAATTAATAAATTTAATAAGTATTTAAAATAATTTACTTAACATTTTTGTGGATTGAAAGTAATGAAAACTTGAATTGTATTAATCCAATTACAGTTATAAGTTTTTTGTTGTTTAATTGTATTTGTAACATATGAAACTAAACTAATGAAATTTCTAAACACTTGCATAAGACAAAAAAAAAGACAATAGAATGAGTAATCTAACTGACCCATCAAGTGCAATTAGAAGAGATGAAAGTTATTAATTGCAATAATTAGTGTTAGTCATATGTATTTAAAAGAAGTTGCATAATAATAAAGCTTTTAGATTTGCTCAAAAAGATGGTCCAACCTTGACCAATTAAAAAAAATTGTATTTAGACAAAGGAGTTTAAGAAACTTCAACAACCAAATTCGGGATTCGGACTTTGTATGGGTAAATGATATCTTTAAACAATGAATCATGTTATTTATTTAATTTTTTTGACACATTAAGTAAAATTAACGATAAAAGGAGTTTTTTTTAAGTAGATAAGTTGTGTAAGTTAATTAACAAAATCAATAAATTTAAAGAAATTATTAAAATAGATTACTACATTGTGATACAACTTATTCACAACTTTAACTTAACATCATTTACCTATTTTAATAATTAACATATAAAATTTTTAAAAAATGTCAATGAGAAAAAAAAATCTATACCAGCAGCAATAAAACATATCATTACACCGTCCAAACAATCACAAAAGATAAAGAAGACAACAATGAAAGACAATTATAACTAGACGGGAATGACGCATACAAACTTCAGTTTCATCCAAAAAAAATACCTAAAATAAATCTGATCTGAAAAAACAATGAGTAAAGAGAAAATTGTGGGAGAGACCTTAGGTTGTTTTACAATTTTTATTCGAATATATTGAAAAGGATACATTTTTAAAAATTATATAAATTAGTAAGTCAGTGCACAATTTTAAGAAGAAATCATATTTTCAAAGTGTTTGTAGATAAAAACATAGATAAAAGTCATGCTTTAAACAATTATTGAAATAAATATATAAAAAAATGATAATATAAAAGTTTAAAAAATTAAAAAATCCATTAATCAAATTATTACAAAAACAAATTTAAATAAAAAATATGTTATATACAAATTTAAAAGTATAAAAATATAGAAATTCAGAAAAAGAATAGATAAGTATGACTTTTAACACGAATTTTAAAAAATAAAATAAAATAAAATAAAAGTAAAAGTAAAACAATGAAAAAGTAACTAAAAGAAGAAAACGTTGACACTAATACGACTTTTTTAGGAAAAATAACTTAAAAGTCCTGATCTTAAAAGAGATTTATTTTTTTTATGAATGTAGAGTTTTATAATACAAATTCTTCATTTTAAAGTTTTTTTTCTCTTCCGGGTGTTTGTTATTTTTTTTCTCATTGGTTGGTCGTAGTCACTTTCAGCTTTCTGTTTCATTTTCCTCCTCTTTGTCGTCTCGTCTCACAGACAGAGAGGGTGTCTGCAGAAGACATTCGACACTGGTTGTCAGAATACTGTAATGATTTACTTGATTTTTGAAATATGTACTAATTATATTCTCTTAATGGACATTCGTCGTAAACCGGACTAGGAAGTTGTTTAATGTTTATAATTGTATTAAACAACTCTTAATTATAGATTAACTTTGCTGACTTGATCAATCAATGGATTGTCGTCATGGATTGACTGACCACGTATCATAATATAACATTCTTATCGTGATCGAGTAGTTCGAGTTCCTAAGTAATTCACTATTCGTCCAATTATGCGAGTAGAGTTCTCTTTTCAAAATATATCTTAATGATTTGTATAATTTTATATCGTTAAATATTATTAAACAAAATTCAAGTTTCGGAAAAAAAAGAGGCCCTTACTGTCTGAGATCATGGAGTTGGTGAGCCATGGTGCGCGGGTTAATGCCCTTGCGGAGGATGTTGTCGTGAATATGCAGTCCATTCAGTTGGATCCACGCCACGTCCTCCACCGTCGTCGTCAAAATGACATTGTCGTTTCCGAGACGGAGGTGCTGCCATGAACTACGTCGTTAACGGGAGTATTAAAAGGGAGAAGAAGAAGAAAGGGTGGAAAAGATAACGAAAAGGAGAATATAACGAGAACTGGCACTGTTCTCACTGCGTCCTTCGATTGCGTAACAATGCCTATCACCGACACCGATTCTTATGCCATCTTTTTTTATTTTAACTTCAATGAGTAGAAGGGAACACGACTCGGCGTCGTTTCGTTGCTACAAAATTAGGTTGACTGTTACTGATTAATCAGGGGTATTTAATACTTTAAATACTTTAACTTTATACATTGAATTGATTATACTTTTTTTATTAAATAAATATCATAATGATAGTGAATGATGCAAATATATGTCAAACATATCTTTATTAAGTCTCACACGAATAATATTTGAACTACAAAAATTGTTGTTTATGATTAAAAAAAAATAGATAATTAAAACTTTAGATACTAATTTTGCTTTACAAGGACTAAAAATAAATTGAATTAAAAAAAATAAGAAATGATTAATTTTGAATAAGCATGTATAATACAAATTTTATGATTTAAACAAATAGTAGTGATGTGTTTTTAAAATTTGTTTAAATTCAAAATGAAAAATATTAATTAGAATAGTGTTTTTTTTATCGATAAAGAAAACAGAATATTGTGATGCATTAATATTAACACAAAAGCTCTAGTAAAGCATTTACAAAATTTAATGACAATTAAAAAAAGTAAAATAATGGAGTTTGAATTTAAGTAGTAAATATTATTAGTTGAAATTGTTGCTATAGTAATAATAAAAGAATTGTTAGCATATATATTATAGTTAAAAATTAACGTTAATGAGAGCAATATATTGGATTCAATGATATTTATTGGACCACTCACTTGGATGATCGCAAGTATATAATTAGATTTTTGTATTCTTGTTGGAAATAACTTTGTTTCATGGTCTTCGAAAAAACAAAAAGGAAGGTTGTTTCTCATAGCAACATTGAGGTTGAGTATAAAAGTGTTGTTGCTGCACTTGTTGACATTATTTTGATACAATCTTTAATGCATGAACTTTGTATAACATCTCCAACACACAATTTTACTCAGATAACCTAGGTGCAGTTCAACTTGCAACAAATCCTATCATGCACTCCCGTTCCAAACACTTTGAATTTGATTTGCATTTTGTACGTGATCGTATTCAAGATCGACATTTCATTTTGGTTCACCTCTCATCCCAATTTTAAATAACTGGTATTCTCACGAAACTTGTTTCTGATGTAGTTTTTCATAAATGGAAGGCTAAACTTAGGATTTGTAATCACTCGTCCATAAATTTAAAGATGGTTGGCAAGGTTATACCTGCCACACAGGGTTTAAGTTTATTCTATCTCTATATAAGTCTACTACACTCTCTTTTGTACACATCCATTTTTTATATAATAACAATTCTTTTGCTTCTCGTTTGTCTCTGTCTTTCTCTTTCCCTCTAATACACTTAGAAGAACATTTACATTTCAAGCAATGGTTTAAGTTTGTGACATCTTGAAACCTAGTTTTTTTAAAAAAATGCTCTCACATAAAAATATGATTTTCATAAAAGCACCTAAATATTTATTAGTTAACATTCATGATTTGATATTCCAACATGTAATTATTTTCTAGATGGTTCATTTAAACTCTAAATATTATCTTTGTGTTTTATAAAACACACAATTTAAATAATTAACACTTTTCATTTATTTGGGTTTTCTTGTTGGCGATGCACAACAATTACATTAATCCCATGTATAATAGTTGGTGGAATGTCATGTTTTAGAACACCCAAAAACATACTTTCCAATACTCCATCACACACATTATATAAAGAATTATCATTGACCATACACAAAAATATCACTACAATAGTTAGCTAAATACCTCATTTTTGGAACATCCAAAAATATAATTTCCTAAACTTCACCACAACAATGAAACATACAATGCATCTAACAACATTCTTTAGAAGAAGAAAAGTTCATCCATCAATTAAGCAACATAATTTGAAGGGAATACATATATTAAGATGATTGACAACTTTTTTTGAAAGAGTATTGAAATAAAATTAAGAATTTGACATGTCATGTAATGAAACACCTGTAAAATATCCAATGAGACATAACCTGAATTTTATATAATTGTAGATTATTTTTATAAATATATATAACAAATTCAACCAAATGAAGCATTGACACAAATAAAAGATGGTTGTTTACCATCACCAATACTACATCTATATATTATCTTATGATTTGAAGTGTGTTGATCCAGTACCACATCGATCCAGCATGGAGGTTGGAATATTTTAAAACGACGTACCTCTCAAATAATAAATATTTTAATTACAAATCTCTCCCCACCCATTTAGATATTGAGCATAACATAAGGAGATTTAATTTAATTTACAGTTAGCATATAATCATAAACGATTTTTTAATGTATTTCACTTTTTATAATTTACTTGGTATATTAATAATACATTTTTATTAGTGAATTCATAAAATTAGGAGAAAAAATAAATTATCAATCCAAATATTTATAATTTTTAATAAAAAATAATTACTGTGAAACTATTTGACGTGTGATAAAGAAAGAAGAAAAAAACTCAAACGAAACGATATGAAAAATTTGACGCGATAAGTAGGAGAAAGAAGAACCCGTTGAAAGCATTGGTTCCGCAGACGGAGCTGCTTTTGATGAAACGTGAGGGAGAGTTAATTATCGGCCATGCTGCTTATTTATTCTCTCTCCATAGTTTTGGTTTATCCTTTCCGTAACTGTAAAGACCATTTTGCCCTCAATTAAAAGGCACAAACGGGTCAAAGGATCTACCGGAATAAATCTGGACGCCCATTTTCCACACCCATGTTCGCTGTCTTCACCCTTCTCTCTCTCTCTCCTTCTTCCAAACACTTCCTCTCTCTAAACCTGAAACCTCGCCACTGCAACAAACGCAAGCACTCAAAGTGCTCCCAATTCCTCACTCATCACGGTTTGTTCCTTCCACTGATTCATCTTCTCCCTATCCAGCTCGATTTCGTTTTTTTCCGTTATTTTCTCCTTTCGATTATACCAAACAATTTATCGCATCTTGTAATTAGTCTGTTTTAGCTCGTGCTGCGTTGCAAAGCGCTGAGCCTTATGATCGGTTTAGCTAGTTTGTGCGAAGAGTTATGTTTTTGTTTTCCGACCTTTTGTTTTCTCTTTTTCCGTCGTTTGCGTTACTTGTGTCGATGATTTGGGGTATTCGATAGCTTCTGCGGGTTCAGCATGTTATGAATTTTAGGTTTGTGTTTGGTTGTTGATCACGTAACTCTGCGTTTTGATTTGATTCGCATTGAGTATTCGCTGCGTTTGATATGCGATTCTGCTTTGACTGGTAATTCAGACTGTATGGAAATAATGATTTTAAACTTTGGCTGGATTGTGAGTTTATTAGGGAATTGTTGTTGGAATGATGTAGCGTGTCTGGAAAACCATTGAGAAATACTAAATCACGTCTGGGACGTGGGAGCTGGTTTCTTAGTAATTGTGAAAAACCACGTCTGGAGCTGTAGATTTTGGTATTTGGGATCTTGAGAAGACTATGGTCCATCTTATATAATGGGTGAAAATGTTTTGTAATAACTAGGTACTGTTACAGAGACTTCTTAAATGTTAGTTTCTCGGAGCTCCCACGATGTACGGTTATGCCTTATACTTAACGCCTTTCTCGGAGCTGTAGATTTTGGTATTTGGATGTGTCTTGAGAGAGTTTTTCTGCATTGCAAACGTCGTTTGTTAAATAAATGGTCATAATCCATAAACTACATCTGATTTTTTTTGTTTGCCGTTGGAAATGATCCTATGTAAAATTCCTGTTATGGAATTATTTTCTCAATTCACCCCTGGGGTTTATTTACGCTATATGATTTATGTACTTGGCAGTTTCTGCAATGCACCGCGTGGGTAGTGCGAGCAACGGAAACAACTCAACTCGACCTCGCAAGGAGAAGAGATTAACCTATGTGTTAAATGATTCTGATGACACTAAGGTGAACTTGTTGTTTTATTTACTTATTTTATTTGTTCCAGGGTAGCATACAAGTTTCATGCTTGCTTCTAGTAGTTGCATCTTCATCCCTATCCATTCCTACAAAATTTTCTTTGATACTATGCTTCCGAATCTGTTAACTAGTTGAAACTGATTGGGTTGATTTTAATAAACATAAGCATTACTTGGATGAAAATACTATTTAATGGATTTGGTGAATTCCCAGTTTGGTCCTAGAAAGATTCTCTTAACTCAATATTCCTCTCAAAATAGTGACTTAAATTCTGCTTTAATGAGAATATTTGATTATTGACTGTCATAAATTTGGTCCAAGTGACCATTTTTTGTACCAATTTGATATTAAAAACTGTCAATTGAGGATCAAATAGATGTGAAGGACCAAATTCATGTTCCAAAGATTTTTACAAATATCAAGGTGGAGGTTTACCCTAAATTTTAATATTATTTTCTCTTTTTACATTCACTTTAGACCCACTTGGTTGTTTGCATATCTGACCTTTTGGTTTTTAATATTTACCCATATTTACTTTCTAATCGATCAAATCTTCATGAATAGTTCCTACAGTACTTAGCTCCTTTCTGCCAGGTACTTGTGTTTTGCTTTGAGAGGCATTATGTCATAAATTTTATTTTTTCAATATTTCTTATTTTGGTTGAATTTCCTTCAATTTTGATAGTTCTCTTAGTTGCACGGTCTAGAATTGTAACTTTGCTCTTTGCTGCAGCATTGTGCAGGCATAAATTGTTTGGCTCTGCTTACATCTGACGGGTCTGATTATCTCTTCACCGGGAGCCGTGATGGCAGGTTAAAGCGATGGGTACTAGCTGTTGATAGAGCAACATGCTCGGCTACCTTTGAATCTCATGTTGATTGGGTAATCCTTGTGTTAATTTTTTATATTTATTTTTCTTCCTTTCCATTTGATAATTTATTTTTGATTTAGTAACTTCTGGTACATGGAAGTGTTTTCTTAACATGGTTACTTAATGAATCTTCATCTGCAATGGAAAACCTCCCAGCAGCTATTTTTTTCATTTTTCCTGCACTTGGCATTTTTTGGTGGACTTATGTTACATTGTTAATAATGCATTTTTTTTTTAAATTTTACCCAATCTAGTGGTAAAGTCAAAAGGTGTAAGAAAGTATATCATGTAATGTGGGAAATCTATTTTCCATGCTACGAGCAAAAGAAGCCTCATTGTTGGGTTTAGAGTTTAGGGTTATGTTTTTACTAAGACGAGTGTTAGTGTTTTTTTTAGAATTTCATCTGCAAAAACAGGTCTTCAATGGCCTGAATTTGATATAATTTTATTTATTTTATTTTTTGTGGAGTATTTCATCAGATATCCTTTCCTGCCGTCTGTAATGATTTGTTGTGTTGAAATTTAAGAAGCTTAATTCTAATTGTTAAGGTATGGTTGAAAAGGAAAAAGGCAACTGAATTTGTCTTGTTTTGTATTGTGTACAACTGAATTTGAGCTTTGTATTGTGTGAGATAAAGTTATCTCAGAGTGTTGTGTTTTTTTTTTAGAATTTCATCTGCAAAAATAGGTCTTCAGTGGCCTGAATTTGATATACTTTTATTTATTTTAACTTTTGTGTAGTACTTCAACAGATATCCTTTCCTGTCGTCTGTAATGAAAATGATTTGCTGTGTTGAAATTTAACAAGCTTAATTCTAATTGTGAAGGTATGATTGAAAAGGAAAAGGCAACTGAATTTGTCTTTTGTATTGTGTACAACTGTTTTTGTCTTGTTTCCTTCTCTTTTACTGTAAAATTCATAATATCCTGAAGTGTCTAATGTACATTTTTTCCTTTAAAATGTCCTCTTTTTTGTCAAACTATTTTTTGTCGTTAGAAATTTATGCAATTCTTTTTGTTCAATAGGTCAATGTTCTTGAACTTATGACCATTCTTCTACTTTTACTCCCCCCCCCCAAAGTCCAAAACCCCCTTTCATTAACATTTAAGTTGTACCCACAAAACCTGACACCTGCACAATCTCTAGCACATGCACAACAGCTTAAGTACAATTGAATACGTAATATAAATGCTACTTTTATTCTTTCAGGTTAATGATGCTGTTCTTGTTGGTGACAGTACACTTGTTTCTTGTTCTTCAGATACTACCCTCAAGGTTGGTTGGTGGCTAGCTTTTTTTGTGCCAATCAATCCTTGCTCTTCTAAAATGGTACCAGTACTTTCATAATTATTTGAACCTTTTTTTTTTGTGTTAGACATGGAATGCCTTGTCCCTCGGAACTTGTACTAGAACGCTTCGACAACACTCTGACTATGTTACTTGCCTCGCATCAGCAGGAAAAAATGTAACGTACTTTAAACATTTTATGCTTCTTATTTAGTGCATAAAAAAAAGTTAATTTGTTGTTTCTATAGGTTGTGCATTGAATCAGATAGATAATTTGGTTGAATTATCAATGTCAAATCCATTCTTTGATTGTTTAATAGTGTCATGCATTGTAGAGCAATATTGTTGCCTCTGGTGGCCTTGGTGGGGAGGTTTTTATATGGGATATAGAGGCCGCTGCCACTCCAGTCTCTAAGAGCAATGACACTACAGTTGACGAATCTTCAAATGGTATCAATGGTTCTGGTAACTTACTACCATTGACAAGCTTGCGTACTGTTAACTCAAGCACCAATATGTCCATGAACACTAATCAAAGTCAGGGATACATTCCAACTGCTGCCAAAGGCCATAAAGATTCTGTTTATGCATTAGCTACAAATGAAAGTGGAACTATTCTTGTGTCTGGTGGCACTGAAAAGGTACAGTATGGCATATGCTCCTAGTTGTTGAGGCTTCTTTACCTCTGAAACATTAGAGGTGGTTTGTTTGCGCTTAATAGAGATAGATGTATAGATCACATAGAGCGCTTTAGTAGCTTGGATTTTGTGGCATGTTTCTTTTACCATGGCTTATTTCTTCTTCCACTTTTGTGGGATTCTCTAGGTTGTGCGTGTCTGGGACACAAGAACAGGAGCAAAGACTCTAAAGCTAAGAGGGCATACGGATAACATCAGGGCTCTGCTTCTGGATTCTACTGGCAGGTTTGTTGAGTGGATATCTAGTTTTAGTTGCTATTTTCCAGTTTACAATTATAGTTTAAAGTTGGTAACTTGCTTTTCTTCCTTTTTTTATTTTTAATTTCTTTATTTTCGTAAAATTCTGTCTCTCTCTTCTCATTGATCTTTCTCATTTGATATTTCTATGTTTTCCCACAACTTGTAGATAACAATGCACATGAATAACCTAATTCTTTGATTGGCTATGTTAGAGTGAACTTATTTAATTGTCAATCATACAGTGAGAAGTATTTTTTTTTTCACTGTATACAGCAATGTATCTCTTCACTGGATAAATTTGTTAAGTTCAAATTAAGTAATATGTTTTTTCAACAAGTCGGTTGTGATGTTTTTAATGTTCATCATTGCAGATATTGTTTATCTGGATCTTCCGACTCTATGATAAGGTAATGGTCGCATATGGAGTAGTTATAAGCATTTCAATTCGTTTTGTTTTGTGGTTGACTAACAATTTGTCCATCTTTCCTCACAGGCTTTGGGATATAGGTCAGCAGAGATGTGTGCATTCTTATGCAGTTCATACAGATTCTGTTTGGGCACTTGCCAGCACCCCAACGTTTAGTCATGTTTATAGTGGCGGGAGAGACTTTTCAGTGAGTGCAACCTTCAAACTGAAATTAACATCAAACTATCTTTTTATTGTTACATCTTGCATTTATGTGACATGGCATCTCCTTTTCCTGTTTAATTCATTAACCTCATCTTCTAATGTCGTATTCTTTTATACCCTAAGTTATACTTGACAGATTTGCAAACTAGAGAGAGTAGTTTGCTTTGCACAGGCGAGCACCCTATTCTTCAATTGGCTTTGCATGATGATAGCATATGGGTTGCATCAACAGACTCTTCGGTTCATAGATGGCCTACTGAAGGATGCAACCCTGAAAAGATTTTCCAGAGAGGCAATTCTTTTTTAGCGGGAAACTTGTCTTTTTCAAGAGCAAGAGTGTCACTGGAAGGATCTACCCCTGTATGTTACATTTATTTCAGAAATAAAAGTTACTATATTAATTTTCTATATGTACGTATATAGATTAAGCATGTTAGCTTACATATCCAATATTAGTACTTCCTGTTGGTGAATATGTCAGATTGTCTTAAACTAGCTTTTGTTGAAAATATTTTTTTCTGGTTTCTCTTTTTCTCAGAACTAATAATTATCCCTTTATTGTCAAAATGACTGATCTAATAGGTTCCTGTATACAAAGAACCTACCTTAACTATCCTAGGTACACCTGCAATAGTACAACATGAAATTTTGAATAACAAGAGGCATGTGTTGACAAAGGTAATTTTCTGGTAATTTTATTATGTCTAGCATATTGACATGGCCTTTCTCTGTTATTTTCTTATCTGATGAATAACTTTTGGTATAGGATGCATCTGGTTCAGTGAAACTTTGGGAGATTACCAAAGGCGATGTGATTGAAGATTATGGAAAGGTGACAACTGGTTACATTCATTTGCAACTTGTATCACATTCTTGTTTGCCAGGGAAGAAGATTGTCTGTAATGAATAAATGATATTTACAAAGTTTCAACTAATAGCTCTTGCTTTACTTTTGAACTATCTAGGTTTCATTTGAGGAGAAAAAGGAGGAGTTATTTGAGATGGTATGATTACTAAGTCACATCATGAATTTCTTTTTTAATAATTATATTTTCTTTTCTTGGCAAGATAACATGATTTCCGGTACTTTATTTGTCCAAGCCAGCTTTTAATTTTTCCAAATGCTGTTTTAGGTTAGCATTCCTGCATGGTTTACAGTGGATACCAGGCTCGGAAGCTTATCAGTTCATTTGGACACACCCCAGTGTTTTTCTGCAGAAATGTATTTGGCAGATCTTAACATTGTAGGCAAGCCTGAAGATGACAAGGTAATGGCATCATTGTCATGAAAAATGGACCTGCCCTTTTCTTAAATTTATAATTATATAATGTTGCTCCTAGTTTTTGGTATGCCGCTACAATTAAGGTCAACTCTTTATTTACTTGTTGTCGTTGGCTATAATTGACGTGAAACTGTATAATTGTCAACCACTTAATCTTCATGGGATCCATTCCAGTCAGTGGAACATGGTCATCATACCATCTTTAGTCCATAATCTTGCTCAATCTGGAATGATTCATATCTTGGTTCATAGTATAATGGTCATGATGGAAGCATTTAAGTTTTTTATATATCTGTTGAACTATATTGGCTGAGTTCTATTATGAATCTTTATAGTTTTAATAAATATGTGATTCATGCACACGACGACATAATTAGAATATTTTCATCAGTTTGTTTGTCATGTGTGAACAATAAAATTGTTGCTTGTTATTGTGCAGGTTAATTTGGCTAGGGAAACCCTTAAAGGACTCCTGGCTCATTGGTTGAGAAAACGAAAGCAGAGAACGGGATCCCCAGCTCCTGCTAATGGGGAGTTATTATCGGGAAAAGATATTGCTTCTAGAAGTCTTAACCATTCAAGAATTGAGGCTGATGGTAGTTCTGAGAATGATACTATGGTTTATCCTCCGTTTGAATTCTCAGTTACTTCCCCTCCTTCCATTATTACTGAGGGCTCTCATGGAGGTCCTTGGAGGAAAAAAATTACTGATTTAGATGGAACTAAGGACGAGAAAGACTTCCCCTGGTGGTGCCTTGATTGCGTCTTGAATAATCGGTTGCCTACCAGAGAAAACACTAAGTAATTTTGCTGCCGTCTTTATTTTTTCCTTCCATATTAATAGCTGCATTAAAATATGTGGTTGTAATCGTGCTTTTGATTATTTGTATATTTTGTTCCTTTGGCATAATTGCCTAACTCTGAGGATTATATCTATTTAATCACATCCAAAAATATGGTGGTACTTGTCTTTGAATTTGATTGTCTGAGCATGATAACATCTCAACTTAGTTATATAAAGCTCTCTTTAATATTGTGTTCTTTTGTGATAACCACTGCAGATGCAGTTTCTATTTGCAACCATGTGAAGGCTCTTCAGTCCAGATTGTCACCCAAGGGAAGCTAAGTGCCCCACGTATATTAAGAATTCACAAGGTAAGTTTTTATATTAATTGACAATTGGTATTAATAATTGCCTTAATGATCTCTGCATGTGTTATTAAGTTGACCATGATCATACTTTCCAAAAGTGTTATTCGTTTTGAATTTAGTTTAGTTTTTGTTTGTTCATATGTGTGGATTCTGTAAGCATATCCCCACATGTAGATGATACATTTTTTATGATGAACTTAATGTTCTCTTCTTTCTGTTGGTTTAGGTTATTAATTATGTAGTTGAAAAGATGGTGCTTGACAAACCTTTGGATAGCATAAGTGCTGATGGTAGTTTTGCCCCCGGGCTTACTGGTTCACAGTCACAGCATCAAACAGTTGGAGATGGATCCTTTCGATCTGGATTTAAGCCTTGGCTAAAGCTTAGACCTTCTATTGAAATATTGTGCAACAACCAGGCAAGTAATATGTTGCTTACCAGTCTTATATACAATCTTGTGACTCTGTATGAATATATTATGGTATTTTAGATACCAAGATTGAGCAATTTCATGACTTTATACTTTATTTTTCTGTGGTTGGCTTACTTTCCAATTCCTTTTATGTCTTCTAGAATCTATTTGCTAACATGATTGCCATTTTAGTTTTCCCGTCTTGGTGTTTCTGGAAGTCATTGAAGGAATGCTCTTTTTGATCTCTTGTTCTAAAATAATGATATGAAAATTCACTTTTTAATTTTTTTTGCCCAGAATATTTTTTAGTTCCTAATATTGGGATCAAACTTTATTTTAGTACCTGAAATTTAAAAGTGATTTTTTTAGCCTCTCAAATGTAAAAATTGATAGTTTTAGTCCCTCAAATTTAAAATTAATTTTTAGTCCTCAAAATTTGAAAGGGGTTTTTTAAGTCTCTCAATGTAAAACTGACAATTTACATCCCTCAAATTTGAAAATATTTTTTCTTGTCTAGAATAATTCATTTTGATTTTCGAAGTTGACATTCACAATTTGTTGATGTAACTAACACATTTAGTTTAAGAACGACATTTTAATCCTGTTTGAAATATCCTTTATACTTTTCCTTTTCTCATTCTTCCCCCTCCTTGTAATAGTTGTCTGAATGATTGCTACTACTACCACAACACTGTAGTTCATTCTTATCTTCTATATTCTTTGTTTTTTGTCACATTGCCGTGAATGAAGTTTCTTTTTCTCATTCTTGCCCCCTCCTTATAATAGTGGTATGAATGATTGCTATTAACCACAACTATATAGTTCATTCTTATCTTCTATATTCTTTGCTTTTTGTCACATTGTCCTGAATGAAGTTTTGACTTTGAGATTAAAGTATACTGGTTTGTGACTAGAATGTGTGTGAACACAATGTTTCCTCTTGGTTCCCTAGATTTTGTGGGTTTAAAATCCTGAACAAATTGATCTCAAAACGTTATTTGATAATTTAAATCTTGGAAGTTTAAAAATTGTTATAAATCGTATCTCTAAGATTGTTAGAAAACATAGTGTTAACAATGTTTTCGATAGAATACAAAAGGGTTGACATCAATGTTAGGGGATTTTTTTTAAGATTTCGATCCTTTAATTTTTTTCTGTAAAGTATTCAGATTTGAATTAAAGACGTTAATTCAAAATGATGAATCAATGTCAATATCAATTCCCACTACCTGCTTATGTTCTTCTTTTATTCTATTTAATTAATTTTTCATCTTGAATGAACCTAGAATTATTAATGAAGTTGTCAATTATTCATTTTCATTTCTTAGTTTTAGTATGTAGATCTTTTGACAACTTTATGAACTAAAATGAGTTATTTCCAAATTAGAGGACTAAAAAAAATGTCTAAAATTGAAGGGGACTAAAAATCACTTTAGATTTGGGCAAGTAAAAAATATTTTCAATTTTTGGGATTAAAATATCAATTTTTAATTTGAGAGACAAAAAACACTTTTAAATTTGGGGGAGTTAAAATTTGGCCTAAATTTGAGAGCGATTAAAAAGATATTTTAGCCAAAAAATTTAAAAAGTGAATTTTCATATAATTATTTAAGGTACACATGTTATTGTTGACATGGATGTTAGCCACATTAGCAACGAGTGTAACGTCTTTAGTACTTAGGGATCAAAATAACATTTTCTTTAATTCATGGACTAAAAAAGGACAATTTTTAATTTGGAGGACTATAGGAAAGAGTGACCCGAATTTGAAGAACTAAAAACATATTTAGTACTTGTTAGAATTATGTAGTGTGGATGTTGGTTTGTAATTTGCAGTTACAAAGTCACTAATTTGACTGACTTCTGGAGTCCATGATGCAGGATGAGTTGACAGAATATTAGGGCAATATGGTTTAAATATTCTTGGTTTGATTTGATTATCCAAAAACTCAGTGCAATGTTTCTTATACCTGGGATTTCTTTTACCAGTGGCATTATTATTATTATTATTCATCGTGTAACCGTGTTAGATTTTATTTTCACCGGATATCACAAGATGAACTGATAATAAGATTTGAAAAGACTGTCTTCTTAAATTCTTAACCTACTGGTAAGCCCTTGATTATAAAACTCAATTTCAGATGTTATAGACTCCTAATTGAGCCTTTTTACTATTGTATTGAAGTCTTAAAATAGACGGCAGTACTTGTATTTGATCTTTAGTCTTAACTGTTCTTGTGTGTTACCACCTTTGTTTTCAATTTCATGTTTTAATCAAGTTATTAAACTTATTACGCCTTTTACTGGTTGGAGATGATGATAATATTTTAATATCATTTTTCCCAAAGATTGAATGTTGTTTTTATTTTATTCATATTTGACTTTGCTTTGCATGATACTATTTTTTCACTTAAGGAATCTGCATTTAGCCAGCCTTTTGGTTTATTTTTAGGTACTATCTCCTGAAATGAGCTTAGCCACAGTGCGAGCTTACATATGGAAGAAATCAGAGGACTTGGTTCTAAATTACAGACTAGTTCAAAGCAGGTGACTACAAATTGCATATGCATCAGAGGTGGGTAATTGAGCCTTGCTTGTCTTTTCTGAGCTACAATATAATATTTAATGCTTTTGTGAATTTTCATTTCTGTATTTATCATATTTTGTAAATGTAACCGATTGGAAAGAGGAAATAGTCATTTTAAGATAATATTTCTTGACTGGTGTGAATGTCGATAAAAGTGATATTAGGTGATAAAGCCTAATCTTTATTAGTAACTTGTTTTCTTTCAGATTGGACAAAATTGAGCTTAACCTATTATTATCTGAATTGTCATTATTTATTTTGATGCATTGCAGAAACCATTCTTCTGCTTTCTTATCTCTATCTCTAGAAGAAAAATAATTAGAAGGAAAAATATTTTTTTTATCTTTTTTATTCTGAACTTTTTTGTTTAAATACAAGCATTCCCTGGTGGGATAATGTTTGTTGTTGTTCCATATTGAATTTACCCCCTTTTTGACATGCTTCATTCTTAGTGTGAAAAATTATATATTTGATGAGGAGTGCTAGTAATATACTCTCTTGACACTTTTTCTAACTCATCTCATTGGTATAAAATTTAATGTAAACTATAAAATGAGAAGTGAAACCTACTAAAATTTGTATTTTTTAATAAATTTCAATCAATTGTAAAAGGAGATGTTCAAAAGAGTGTATTGCTGGTATTTTTCTGTATTTTATTTATGCTGTCTCAGCAAAGATTGCAAACTTCACGATGAATTGTGATTGATACTTGCAGGTTTTCTTGTGATTATGTAAAATGCTTCTGAGCACCGATTCTTCTTGGGTTGCCTGCATTGATTGTAGTATTATTATAGGAATTTGTAAATTCTTAGTGGTCACTATCACCAAATTTAGTGCCATCCTCCGAACCTGCTTGGATAGTTTATTCTTTATTGGAGAGCTGTTACTGTAAATTTTGAACTATATCTAGTTGGCGTGCATACTTCTGCTGGACGTGGCGGTGTCTTCTGCATCTGACATCTGGCGCTATGAAGGCTTTTAATTGACTCTATTGAGGATTAGTTGGAATCATACTGCCAAAGTGGGGTGTTTTTTCAGGAATCAGGCAGTTGATATAGAGATGACAACGAAAACATTGTAAATTTGAATTGTGCGTTAAATATCTGGCCATAATTATGTTGTCCAGGTGCATATTTACATCATAAAATTTTGTTAATTCTAATAATATTTCCATTTGTTCAAATTAGTCATTTGAAATCTAGTGCTAGTTCTCAGCTAACATTATATGGGTCTTGTGTTCTTTCTCTGCATTAGTGTATGAATATTTGAGTGTATTCAATATGCAATTCTGAAGGCAAAACATTAGTTGAAACTGTGATGCTGTGGCATTATTTCCTTAGAGGTTTATATTTCGAAATTATTATCAAAATGATGTAACTGATAATCTTACCTTGTTATGCTTTTATTTTATTTATTTTTGTTGAGCCAGTAGATGTGAAATATGGAAACTGAATATGTACATAAACGGTGGTACTTTTTCCAGCAGCCGATGTTTGTTGCTTGCTGTATTATAATTCATTTTAGAGCAAATTATTGTGAGAACTCTCGTGATCAGCAAAATTTGCATAATTTCTGTTTTTGTTGACTCTACAGAAAATTTCTTAAATTTCGGTGACAGAGCACTCCTTTTTCATTAAGGGGATGTTTTTTTTGTTAAAATATAATGTTGTTATATGACGTGTAAAAACTTGTTTAATGCATTTTTATACTTAAAAAGTATGTTTAATACATATTTACATATAAAATTATTTATATAGAAAATTTTCTAATCAAGGTTTGTTGTTTTTGGAGGTTTTTTCCAAACAGATATTGAAACATGTTTTTATCTTTTAATTTAAATACAATTGTTAGAAAAATGTAATAAACAAACACATGTTTATGCTATGATCACTGCCAAAACAAGGAGCATTTGTCACATGATAAATTCAAGGGGTTTGGATGACTGAATTTCAAATTAACATAAAACTTTTATTAAAATAAATTAACCATTTTTTTTAAAGTTAAACTTCTGGTTAAGACACAGTGTTGACTAATAAGGACGTGAATGAGTTGATATTTTATTGCTTGATTATGAACTTTTTCATAAGTTTCCGCATAAACTAAAAGCAAGACTTTAAAGAAACTATACAATTTTTTATAAGTTAACTTATCTGAAAATTAATATTAATATATAAATTTTTCTTCTTAATTTTATTTTTATAAACTATTTAGAAAAAAATTATTCAAATATGTCCAAAATTATTTGAATTTAGTTTAATACATGACGTCCATTTAAAAAGACCAACTATTCCACGTCTATTAAACTAAAACGTGCAAGCTTAGGCAAGATGAAAGTGTTTCGGACGTATACTGCTTTCAGTGTTGGGTTCTATTCAACTACAACTTCCTGTTTTTCCTTTGACTCAACTTTTCTTTAAGGGTTATTAAGTTGTACCTTGAGTGCAAATTTCTCCACGAGTAAGGCTTTTCAACAATTGCCAAAGTTCTTTTAAGGCAAAATACAAAAAGCAGACATTCATAAAAGTAGTACCAAAGGTAGTTAGGGTGGATATTCTTAATCGTTTCATTTATGAGAGATAAAAAAATCATTGCAACAATCTTCACGTTTTGAAATGATTACTAGTGTGAAATTGTTTGTTATAAATTAACCAGAAAGATTTGAACATACATATTGATGTTATGCCTATGCTTTCGTAACTTCAGGTGAGTTTGGAATTCAGTTCGTGTTCGAAGTAGGATATTTGTAAAAGATATTTTAACGTAAAAGATATTTTAACGTTTAAGTTATAATTTAATACGTGGTTAGTTAGAATTTAATGTGTGGTTGTTAAATGCTAATTGTTATTAATGCACATTTGTCTCGATTATTGGACATGTATTTATTAAGAGTTTATAGGTCCCCAATCAAAGATAACATATCTACAAAAGACAATTTGAGGTAAGTTAGGATTCATGTGAGGTAGTTAGAATATTAATTATTATTAAATACATCTTTGACTCGTTATTGAATGTATATTTATTAAAATAACAGATTGTAGATTGATCCATATTCCATATTTCACACAATTTACTGATTTAGTCTTGTAATTAAAAAAGGATCTTGTATATATATTATGTTTATTTAATTATTTTAAAATAAAACTTATCTTTTGAGTGGTTGAAACGTTGTTTTTACAAAGATTTGATCCTATATCACAAATCTAAATCCCTAAATCATAAATATTATATCAAAAGTATTTTGTTAACACCTTTTATCCATTAACATAGATTTAGACTTTCGTAGAGTGATGTTTTTTGTAATTTTGATGAGAGTGATGTGACATTGAGGGTAGTTTTGTAAAAGTGTAGCGTTTGAGTGCGGGTGTGGAAGTGAGAGAATTTCAAATAAAAGAAAAGGTCGAAAATGGAGAAATAAACAACGGTCTTCGTGGAGGGAGGGAGAAGCAATAGAACAAACGAAATATAAATCATAAACATCTTTCTTGTGTGGTTGCCACTGCTTATTTGTTTGTTATTAAAGTGTTTAATATCATTGATTTCACTCATCAATCAGAACTAATCTTATATTATACTGGTTACTCGAGCCAACGAATGTAAAATATTACACAGTTTCTTGTAAATCTACGGTCAAAGTGACATTATTAAATGTGTATTACTGTTGAGATAGTCATATTATATAATATAGTATCCGAAAAATATCTCGGTTAGATCCGCGGTTGTCACTTGGAGAACGTAAGTAACACATAATTATTTTATTTAGTTATGGAATATAATAACTATTTGCTAACTAATAATAATAGTAATAATATCTCTCTTCAGAAAAGAATGTCCGTTACCTTTTCTTGTCATAATATTATTTATTTTTTGGGTCCTAATGATTTAATTTATATTACTTTTAAGAATAATAAAATCCCATAAAATCCCACGTGGTTCATTGCCGTTCGCTGGAACAAGAATCATTGTTATCTTTATGTCTGGCACAGTTTCTTACAACACCCCAACCTAAAGTCATTTCGATTTTCGTGGTATGGCGCGGGTGTAACTACGCGCTCCGTTCCTACCGTGTGTGTTGCTGCAATTTCGCTTCTATTATTCGTTCACTCTTTTTCAGCCTTTTCCGCTGATCAAAACCCAAACATGTGACCCACGCGCCCTTGCACGACAAACAACACACGACTTCTTTGTTTTGTTTCTTTGGTACTATAAACTCTCAGAAGCATGCATAACAAGAACCGCGTGCAAGTGTAGAAAAGTACCACCATTTTTCTTTTCTTTTCTTGGTCCATTCTTCTCTGCATCGGAAAGTGTGGTGATAACAATGGCAACAGAAGAGTGAACATTAGTTGGGTTGGGTGAGTGAGTTCAGTTCAATCACTGTGAATTGTGATGGCCTCGGTTGGGGGTTTTCTAGTCTCGCCCGTTGGTTCTGTAAGGTGCTTTACGAGGCACCGGTTTGGAGTTCGGGCTCAGAGTTTGGAGGGTGGAGGCTCTACGGTGTTGTCGTCGGAGTCTGTGAATGGATCTTCGTCGGTGGTAGTGGGGACGCAGAAGAATCATATTGGTGGTTCGTTGGTTAAGGAGGAAACGAAGGTGCGGTTGTTGGGAGTTGAGGAGAAGAAGAAGAAGGGTGAAGCAGAAGAAGGTTTGGCAGCGCTTTGGGATGATGGGTATGGGAGAAGGAGCGTGGAGGATTACTTTGCCGCTGCTAAGGAGATTTGCAGATCAGATGGAGGCCCACCTCGGTGGTTTTGCCCAGTTGAATGTGGGCCCCCTTTGAAGGATTCTCCTACTCTTCTGTTTTTACCTGGTACAAATTTACACTTCTGAACTTCATGCATTCACTGTGTGTGATATGTTTGCATGAGGCTTCTAGCCATGAAATTGTCTTCCTTATAAACATTTTTTTGTGACACGTTCATTCTTTATATTTTAGTAACATAGCTTCTTTATTCTGACACACTTTTTCTGCTAATATTTAATGGAGATGACAATAAAAGAAATTTGTGCGCGACTTCTTAGTTTAATGAACCTTACTCGTGATTTTGTAATTTAAGAAGAAAAGCATTTACTAATAGGAGAGATTGTTAGTGTTGGATGGGTTTCTTTGCATGCTTTTAAAATACTGGATTGAATGGGTTTCTTTGATATTGGGCCATATTTAACTTTACAGTTGTGGTTGATTGTTTTCAATCTTGGAAACTTTGATTTGTAATAAATTGGTTGAAAGTTCGGTCCTCAGAAATCAGAGTGTGTATATCTACGTATATTTGAGTAAGTGTGAATGAATGTTTAACCTGAAAACGGTTTCATTCGTAAAGATTGATGATTTGTATAGATGAAAACTTTTATGTGACAGAGTGGTACTAGTTGCTACTTTCAAACCCCAAATTGAAATTGTGTATTAACTCTTAATGTTGAAATATTGAATGATGAAATTGAAAATGCAGAGTGTTGAAATTTCTCTAGTTTAACTCGTGCAGGGATGGATGGCACGGGACTCGGTCTCACTTTGCACCATCAAGCTCTTGGGAAGTATGTTGTTTTTTGTATTTTAATAGTTAGTTGAAAACTACTTTAAAATTGCGTTTCTTTAGCATTTTGAAATTGTATGTCTGAGATATTACTCAGTTTTACAATGGTCTGATTTTATTTTTTTGGTGTAGCCTTCTTGTTGAAGGTTGATGAAATATTAAGCTTCTTGATGGATATGCTTGTTATATTGTTTAGAACAATTATTCTATGTTGGTTCATGTAATTTTATTTCGCTTTCTCTTTTGATCTTTACTTTATGTAATGCAGGGTTTTTGAAGTTCGTTGCTTGCATGTCCCAGTTCATGATCGAACACCATTTGAAGGTCTTTGCTTTTTAATGTATGCTTTTGTCAACTTTTGAAAGTTCTTTGTTGCTTTTGATGATATGAGAGTGCTTAATTTGAGTTGTTCATTTTTATTGAAGCATCTGGAACTTCTCAATTTCAATTTGTTTAATGCTCTTGAAACATACTTCTACATTGGCATAGTTCAAATGTGATGCAGCTCATGTACCCATTGAACATTTATAAGTGGGGTAGTCGTAAATTTGAAGCATAAAATTCAATTAAGCATGTCGATGCTTCAAATTTTAAACAAAAAGGAAGTAGATGGTTAAAATAGATCTTATGAGAAACATTATGGGAATTCTGAATTGGGTGACTGAGTGACTCTTCCTTTGGGCACTCTGATAATCAGAATCCAATCCTAGATTGGAGGGATTTCCTCCTTCTCCCACTTTCCCTTCCAGAAACCCTTTCTGTGATCTGGAACAGATTGAACTGCCAATGGCTAACTAATCTCAGGAATCTTGCTTATCTGCTAGTAATCTTAAAATAAAAAAGGAAAACTTATCAACCATTCACATTGTCTTCTTATCCTTTTGTTTGAAATTTCAAACTAAAAGATGTCTTTCCCTAAGAATTATGCAAACCTAAACATGATCTTGATTGTAAAATTTTATAAATGAATAAATTCAAACTTGCTAGCGAAGCCATATTATATACTTAATCTGAGAGTTTTCCTTTTTAATTTTCAAATTTTTGAAGAGCTGGTGAAACTTGTTGGAGAAGCTGTTAAGCTCGAACATGCTTTGTTTCCAAATAAACCAATCTATCTGGTAGGTGATTCGTTTGGTGGAAGTCTAGCACTTGCTGTTGCTGCTCACAATCCAACAGTTGACCTGGTACTGATATTATCCAATCCAGGTGATTCTATCAATAGTGTATTCCTTTTTGTCAATTGTTAATGTATTTAGTTGGTGATGTCTTGTCAATTTTCAACTTAAATCTGACAATATACCTTTTTCAATGACAGCTACATCCTTTGGCCAATCTCAGTTGCAACCTTTGTTTCCTATCTTGGAGGCTTTACCTGATGAACTGCATGTTGCTGTTCCCTTTGTTCTTAGTTTTATTATGGGTAAATAATATTTTTCTTAAGATTCTAGCTGTTACATATGAATATTCATGGAGATATAATTCATTTGCAAATTCTATGGATAATAATCCAATTCTTATTTTTCTATATCTTGTGAATTATGCCTAATAAATAATTACATCTATTTCAAATGAATTTTATAAAGTATGTGGGACTGAATTGTATTCAACAACTAAAGATGTCAGAGTATGTGCTCACACACACACACACACCAGTGTAGCACATTGCTAATAAAAAAACACACTTCTGTAGCACATTGCTAGGAGGATAACAAACAATAGGGGAACAGAACCTAATCTCTAAGTTCTGATTCAATAGAATGAGGTCTCAAGAAGATAAGTTGATATCAGTATCATAACAAACTTGCTGTTCTTTATATTATCTCATTAATTCATATATACTGTTATATTTAATGACACCAGGCGATCCAGTGAAGATGGCATCAGTCAATATTGGAAATAGACTTCCTCCTGTCAAAAAAGTTGAACAATTATCACACAACCTTACTGCCTTACTGCCATGTCTTCCTGTAAGAAGCTTTTAATATTCTGTCCTTGGTCTTTCTCTCTATATCTCTTAATGTTTAGGGCTATATTGCATCTAAGTTTAGCTAATTGACAATAATTACAGGCTTTTGGATGGATTTAGCTCCTAACCTCTTGTAACACACACTAGCATGTACACAATTATGAAGTTTTTTCTTTCAACTTGTGATTGTTTAATTATCCCTCTTATTTTCTAGATTATAATAGTATTTGCCTTTTTCCTCTATCCTTTTCTGTTGTTCTATTTTCTAGACAAAATATTACGAAGTTCATATAATATGGGATTATGCTCAGCTGCATCTGTATTTAACTGTATTATGTATTGTCAGGAGCTGGCTAACGTTATACCAAGGGATACTCTTCTTTGGAAGCTGAAACTTCTGAAATCAGCTGCTGCATATGCTAATTCTCGTCTTCATGCCGTTAAAGCTGAAGTACTTGTGCTTGCTAGGTTTTTACTCTCTTTAGAATTTACACCTCACATTATAATACTGCGTTGTATAGTTTTGTTTTTCATCTCACAAACGTTCTTCTAATTGCCTCACAAAGCTAAATTTGTACTTGCAATATGTTATGGCTTTGTTTGATTCATGTTACCAACCCAACCTAATATATGTGGCTATTGTAATTTAATACAAGAATTCTGCCACAATAACCTACAGAACGATATAACCTAGTAGTAGATCAATAATGTATATATGCTTGTATGGTAGTATGGTTCAGATTTATAGTTCTCATATTCTTATAGGTCAATGCTGTATTGGATCTTTTGTGCTAACTTAAATTTATTGATTTATGACTTAAGCTCTTACATTTTAACCGAGTCAACAATGTTGTGTACGAATTTAACATTTTCTCACCCAAATTTTGAGACTCTCGTGTTCATATATAATTAAGATGTATAAGTTGCTTTCTAGTAAATATTTTCCATTGGATGCTGACAAAATTTCCATTCTAGCGGTAAGGATAACTTGCTACCCAGCGTAAATGAAGCTAAAAGACTTGCGGGATTATTGTCAAACTGCAAAGTTCGTGTCTTTAAGGACAGTGGACACACCCTTCTCCTGGTACGTGAAGTGAATGTATATACTTGCAACTATGGTAATTTGAGATAATGCTCTCACTTGATAACCCCTATTAACAGGGTGTGTTAAGTGAGACTGCTTTCAACTATCATCTATAAAGTTGAGGATATTTTCTAGCGACCATGTAACTTCTAAATTTGACCATCTACATAAGATTGAGTGGCCGAAATTGGTTCCTTCAACCTTCTATGATAAGATAATGTTCTCACATCTATATAAGCTTGAATGGTCGAAAGTAGTCCCTTCTATAATAAGATAATTCTTTCACTTGATGACTCCTATAATAGGTAGACTATTGCATTATATCACCATTTTAATCCTTATGGAGGATTTAAGGGTGCACAAATAATATTTGTATCAAATCTTTGAGGGGTTAAAGTGGTGACAATCTTTGGAGAACAATGTAGTAAAAAAATCTTAGGGACCAATCTGGCGTATAAATATTTTGGAGGACTAATGTTTGGGTGCATAAAACTTTGGAGGACCAAATTGATGATTTTCTCTTCATAATTTTCATTTTAATTGATTTGTAAAGTTTTTCTTTTTTCTTTTCTAGGATTGCTTTCGAAAAGTTTGAGTTTATCTTATTTTGTATTTTTTTAATACTTTATTAAATTATCTATGTTTATTACTTTCAGGGAATCTTATAATCACAAATGCTGTAAAGAGCATTTTCTAATTTCAGTACTTGTCCATGGACCAATAGGCATACAAAAGGATGTGTTTTTTTGTTTTTCTAAAGCCTTTACTTTCTGCATAACCTTAACACAGTCCTTTGCATCATGTGATTAACATCATGAACTCGCTAGCCATGTTATATTGCTGTATTAAGTTTAACTATATTAGTTGCAGACTTACTTCCTATATAGCTTCAGTGATAACAACTTATTATCAAGTGCAGGAAGATGGTATTGGTCTATTGACCATCATCAGGGGAACTTGCATGTACCGTCCTTCGCGAAGGCCTGATTTGGTCAGGGATTTCATTCCTCCCAGTATGACAGAATTCAGATATGCAATGGATCAAGTGGTTGGGTAATTTGATTTGGCTATATTATGTTCATTTTTTTGTTGCTCTTGTTAGTTTTTTTTTTTTATCAGCAATGAATTAATAGAATTTAAAAGAAACACTTTAGGGGTGTTCCAACCCTTATACATAAAAACTCCTAATTAAGCATTCAACAATTAGATCAAAGTTGAGCGATACACCACTTAACTCAAAACCTTAAACTAGATAAAGATACTAGTGGAAAGAAATAGATGAAATATATTTCTGAAATATTTTACAAATGTGATTACAGTCTCTATTTATAGACTGTTTTACAACCTAATTAAGGAAAGAAATAATAGGTAATGAAATCAAGAAATAATGGGTGTTTAAAGCTGTACAAATCAAATCACTAACAAATCTGTCCTAATAAATATAAAATGGAATATGCACTTAATTATAACATAATTCTTCTGATTATGCAACACTCCCCCTCAAGTTGGTGAATGTATATCTATCATTCCCAACTTGCAAGTAAGATCTTCGAATTGTTTTGTGGGAAGTCCCTTAGTAAACATATGTGCCAATTGGAGTCTTGAAGGGATGTACTCGGTGGCTATAAGACCATCATCCAACTTCTCTTTAATAAAGTGTCGGTCTATATCTACGTGCTTTGTTCGATCATGTTGAACCGAATTGTGTGCAATACTGATAGCAGACTTATTATCACACGCCAAACCCATAGGAGCTTCATATTTTATTTTTAGGTCATCAAGTATGATCTTCATCCATAAG
>Ga0123342_1000860_pt1 | contig 50069 bp, 19 predicted proteins | sample Turbeawhitnodule_FD_89960 | JGI IMG/M metagenome (GOLD analysis project Ga0123342, IMG submission 89960) | Root nodule microbial communities of legume samples collected from Mexico - Turtle bean Mexico white nodule | ecosystem: Host-associated > Plants > Roots > Nodule | place: Mexico: Nepantla...
AATAAAAATAAATTACATATTTAATAATAATTAAAATAAATTTATTAAATAATAATATTAACAGTAATAAAAATTAATTTTTATTTTTATTTGATTTGATTTTATGAAAATATTTTTTATATATATTTATAAAATTTTAATTAACTAAAATTTATACAAAAATATCTCATATTTTATTATTTAAATATTTTTTAAAGAAATGGTAAATTTGTAAACTTACATTTTACACATTTTAAAAAATTAAAAATCTCTTTACAACCCTCATATCACTCACCAACTTCAATCAACTTTTCTCACAAATCCACTCTATAATACCCTAATCCAAACAACCTCACTTTCTTTACACTCTTCTCTCAAATCACTCCAAATCCACTCCTTCAAATCCTCTCTCCAATCCAAACACACCTTAAAAATTTACTAAAATTTCAAAAATTTCAATGAGTAAAAAAGCTAAGGGGAATAAAAGGAAATTGGAAACTCCTTATTAAATGTGTCAAAGAATTAAATTAGAGAAACTTTATTTGACTTATCACAATTTTGTCATTCCCAGTGTAATCTTTCTTCTCTTGTCCTCTTTGATCTTAATGTAATATATACCTTGTTGGTACCAAGCATAGAGTTATTTCACATTTTCTGAAATTCTTAAACATCTTATTTGTAGTTTCTTACCCGACATTTTGTTAATTATGATTTTTGTAATAATATTAGGTTTTCCAATTTAAGCTATCTAAATTTTGGTTTGAAATCCACATATATTTCACGGTTTAATAATTTATTAATACTTTTAAAATTAATCTGTATTTAAAGTACTACTTTTATATTTAATATTTAATAAACATATAAATTTCTATTCATACTACTATTTTAAAATTAACCATGTTTGTAGCATCCCACTAAGAGTGATCATCATAAAATAAATAAATATATATAATATTTATATTATATTATATTTTTAATTCTTTTCAAAATAAACTTTCTTCCTTACAAGAAATTATAATATATACATCTTTAAAAAAAATTAAAAAAAACAAAAAATATTTATTTTCTTATTCATGAATTTATCCTCCTATACCTATAATATCGTCTCCTCATGTCATATACAAATATCATAAGTTAGTATTTTAAAATCATACAAATATAAATATTAAAATTACATACATATATTTTTGTAATTTATACAAGATATTCATATCTCATCAATACATTCGCATCAATTAACATTCTATAAATTCATTAAGCATATATTCAAATAAAGTGTCTAACTTTGAGCCTAATAATTGTCTCTAATATCCTATTTTCATTCAAAAAAGGAATTTTTTGCATGTCAAATTTTTGCTTTAATCTTTTAACAACTCTCTGATGGATGCTTTTTTAAGTTATAAATATTTATGTACTTAGTTTAAGTTAAACATAATAATATTTTGAAATTTAAATTTAAAGAAATATTTTAGTTTATTCAATTGGTTTTGAAGAATATCATTATGATTAAAAGAGATATGGGTAAAGTAGTTACATGTTTCTACAGTCTCTCACATATGCCCATCCAAAAATGTCTCCCATATTTGTAATATGGGAAATAAAAGATCATTTATCATTATTTATTTTTAATCATCATAGTTTAGTTTGTAACATCTTTTTCTAATATAACATAGTTAGTAATTTAATTACAATTTGATAAATTAAGAAGTATAATTATTCTAAATTTATTTTTCATGTTTATAAAATTAATAATATAATTTGTAAATCAAAATTATTTTATATGTATTAGATCAAAGTTGAAAAAATCCTATAATTTAATTTTAAATACATGTTTAATAACAAAGTGAAAAATATAATTTTATATAAGTATAAGATATCATTAGACGCAAGTGTTCCTCTTAGCTTAATAGACAAAGACATGTTGTTATGATAATTTCATCTGATCAAACAAACATGGACTTATAGTTTTGTGACACAAGTGTCTTCATTTGTACCTTTCTTCTAATAAACTTTTACTTGGACAAACAAATACTTCGTCTAATAATTTTTGTTTGGACAAATGACAAGTATGCTTCATTTTATAAGTTGAAGTCGCAATTGATGAGTTTTTATTAGACATAATTATATAGAACACTCTCCACTATATCGGTTTGACATTACTCTATGTATATGAGATGAAAATTTGCAAAAAGTATTTCATAAACAAAATGTAGCATAATATTTGTAATACATTTTTATTTCATGTATATTTGTTTTTTTAATACAAAATGTCTCTTTCATAATTATACGTGTCTATATATATATATATTGTTATTAAGATTACAATTCAATTATATATTCTCTAAAAGGGACTAATCAAGTGGCATAGTGAACAATGAGTTATCATGAGTAGTTGTGACATGGATTATGAACGTGACAATATTGTAGAAAGTATTTTTAACAACGATTAACAAGGACTACTAAAAATGATTTTGAAATTATCGTAATTATAGATGTCATTGTAAGATAAGCTCATCAACGACATCTAAATCGTTGTTGTTGCAAAAAGTTTTTACGAATTATGTTGTTCTAAATACATTAATTGAATCCAAAAATTATACATTATGCTTAATTATCCAAAAAGTTTCCTATAGAAACATCCTAAATTTAAACAAAATTTGAAAGCAACAAAAAGTTCAATAAAAACAAATTTTCATTCTCCTTTATTATCTACCCTAAGGTGTTATATATATGTTCACACATATATGTTGACTATGTTGTTCTGACATACTCCATTACTTTTGAGTCTAATGGTTGCGGGTCATTGAAAAACTGTAACATTTGAAAATAATTTTCATTAGTCCATAAGTAAATGATTATGCTCTAACACCATGGATCATGTCCTTTAATATGTCATTCATTATTGAATAAACAAACTTTTTTGTTAGGTCCACACTTGGCAAGTGTAACAATTCACTATGTCATGTCCATGTTGTATAATTTTTCAAAGATTCATCACACAACAAATGTTCTCTAATTTTGGAAACATTCAATTTCCTCCCATTCAAACAATTCACACAAGGACACCTTATTCTTCTCTTATGTGATTACTATGAGCATTAAGTTGTGTAAATTGTATAAATTTTTCCACACCTCTCTCATATGCATCACTTATACGTGGTGAATTAATCCAACTCCAATCCATATTTACATTTTATATGTACATTATTGGAACTCTATTTTGTATGATGCATGTAAATATCACTTTTTTAATTAAACGTATGAGCTATTCTATTTGAGAAGATTCCATTTTATAATAGTTGAATAGTACATAAAAATTAATCATTATTCCTTATCTTTCAAAAAATTTCAACAACATTTCGCATTAGTATTCAGGTGATACACAATGAAAATGGTAACGTGAAGTCTTCCCAATCAAATATGTACCTGAAGATCAACAGAAAAGGCAATTAACCAAAATTATGTAGAAAAATACATGAAATGTATATTATAAGTTATGCATTAATTAACTATTAAAAACTGATTACTTTTCCCAAACTATCCAATCAGACAATTTAAGATTCAATATAGTTACTATCAGTACAACCTCCACTAGTTTTTATATAAAGTTTAGAAAGATGTAGGAACATTTTTAAAATTAGAAAAGTACTACACAAGTTAATGTATTAAATCTCAAACAAAAAACTAAGGATCTCTTAGTGAACAAGTCCAACAAAAATTGGACATCATAATGCTTAAAAGACAAACTTCAAACAATTTTTTTCAAGAAAGAACATCCTAGGACTCAATACCAACATGTTCAACAAAAGAGAGTATGACTAAATTAACAAACACAATATATATATATATATATATATATATATATATAACATAATTATAAAAATATACTAAATACTGTGAAATTTAAAAATTATAAATACTAATTATCCTAAAAAAACAGAAATTTTAAAAAATTAACCTGGAAGGCGAAAAGGTGGTGGGATGGAGACACTGTGGTTGCATGATGATGTTGAAGTGAGACACTTGGGTGGTGATGGCAACCAATCGACGTCCACATATCGCTAGTCACCAAAATTTGTTTGCCAGTTTAAAGGAGTAGGTTGCACAATGTCGCTTTCACGCATTGGCTGGTTGTGTGTCATATTGGTTAGAGTACGATGTCGGGCTTCCAGTAGGCGGCAACAAATGACAAAAATAGAAGGGAAAAGCGCAAACCTTGAACGAAGAAGAAAAAAAAACAAAAAAACAGAATGATGAAAGGAGCGCACAAAATCATATATGACGACGATTATCCCTTAGAACCTTCGTCGTTTAGTTTCTTTTACAATGGTCTTTGATGATCATCGTCGTTTTCCACACTTTTTAACATTGATTTAATTTAGAGTCGTCATCATTTCATTTTTTGCACTTTTTAGTGATGATTTAGCTTAAAAGCATTGTCATTTTGTGCCTTTGACGATGGTTTTAGGTCAATCGTTGTTTATGACGAACAACCTTGACCTGTCGTTATTAGGAGTCGTGATTCATCAATTTTGCATTAGTGTGATAATAATAAGACTCATTAGAGATGTTATCATTGTTTCATCTAAAAGTGTTAGAAATGATGAATATTTTCCTTTAAAAGTCATAATATTATTTTAGACAACTACATTCTATTAGAGATTGATGGACGTAAGACTTGTATTAAGGCAAAAAACTGTACGATATATGGATAAGCCATCCATGTATGTTTGTATTTTTTTTATCATTTTTATTAAGAGGAAAAACAAAAAATATAAAGAAAGTGAGAACAAATATCATATAAATAAATTGAATAATATAAAGATAAATTAATAATCATATATGCATCTCATGTGTATTTATTTTTGTTTAAAAGTTTAAATAATTTTTATATTGGTGAGTTAGGATAAATGAGCTTGATCAAAGAATGATACTTAATTATTTAATCTTGTTCAAATTTTACTCATTTATTCCCAAGGTCAAATATTCAGTTTTAAACTCACATTACCTGAATAATATTATGACAAACTTTTTTATTATGAAATAAGATAATAAATTTAATATTTAATTACTTTTTTTTATCCCTACAATAAGGGTCAATAGTAATTTGGTCTACTGGTTTAAATTGACATGAACGACGTTAAATAATAATGATGTGACATATAGAGTAACACAATTGTGTTTCACGTGGACTCTGCATGTAATCCAACACCATTCTCTTTCCTCCATTCATTCTCCCCTAAGCCCCATTTTCATCCTAAACCCCCTTCTCTTCCCTCCATGGGATTCACCTTCCTCTGCAATGCATGCGCCTTCGATATGTATTCCATTGTGGTTTGAATTGAGAATTAACATTTAGTTGTCAGTGGAACAAACAAAAATTTGAAAAAAAAAAAGGAATTTTTTTTGGGTTTATAAAACATTTTAGGGATTTTAAAAAACAGGTCAAACTAATTTTAAAAATTGATCAAATCCATTTACTCCTTATCATTATTAATTTATTATTGAATATCACTCTATCTTGAATAATTTAAGCAATAAATCATCCAAAAAAAATCATGTAACAGGAATATAGGTAGGTAAGTTCAATTTGTTTGATGAAAAAGAAAAAAAAGATTTTATTTAATTTGAATTGATCTAACATAAACTAAATAAAAATTTGGATTGGTGTATCAACTTTACATATTATATATATAAAATGATTACTCTGATTAGAAAGTGGATGTAGCTGAATGAACTTGACAAAAATACCTAACACATAGGATGCCTATTTAGCAAGTAATTTGTGTACAGTACACATGCCACCACACAAGAGACATAATATTCTTTAGCAACCACCACGTTTAACTACTAGCCTACGTGGCACTGCAATGAAAATGACCTATCTCTCTAACACCCTATTGCCTCATATCTACATAATAATAGACTACAAAAGGTAGGGCCACTACCACTCAATTTCTCAGAATTTAACCTTTGAGAAATAAAATGCAGGAAGATTCAATTTATTTTTATTCAAAAGTTCAAACTAAACATTTTGATCCCAGAAAAAAAAAAAAAAACAGATTATCCTTTTCTATTGTTCCCACATCAATGTGTTACTTTTTTTCCTTCAGGTTGAAAAAAATACATGGTTTGTAACATGGGTTTGTGGTGAAGTAGTTGGGATTAGTGAGTGTTTATCTCTTATTCCAAACTCATTTTTTTGTCTTTAGGCTTCATCATCATAAATCCTACCATACTTTAAGGCTTTAATTTAGTCTGTACCCAACGTAGCCTCCACTCTTCACAGCCCTTCAATTGGGCCATTTGACCTCTTTTATGTGCTTCATTTCTAGTTCATATGCCTCTTTGTTTACATCTACATTGATGTGGATGTTTAATTTATTGCCTTATAAAAATTGCTTCCTACAATTAGAATTACTTCATCCATGGATAAAATTGTTGACATTGAATCAAACATGTTTTAATACCAAATTAAGAAATAATTAAGGACCACAAAAGTTGGAATGATTAGATAAAATGTTGAAGAATGATGTTAATGCATGTGCCATATTTCTGTGTGATTATGAGGTTTGTATATATTAATGAAGTAGTGAGTGGTGAATGTGTTTGTTTTGGGAGTGCAGAATTTGAAGAACTAGGGTATTTTTAAGGGTAAAAGAATGAACAAAATAAGAGGTCCACCCGATGTGGACCTTAAGCCCTTCTAAAGTTCAAATAATTTGAAATGAAAAGGAAGAAAGTTTTGCACATTGAAGATGGGATCAATTACCAATCTAACTAACTTCATTACTATATTCATTAATTAAGGCTAATCAATTTCTATACTGGGACAAGAATCTGTCTCCTGTTACTAGGACACTGCCTAATTAAGGTTCATAAAAATATTAAATTAAAGAAATAAAAAGTTAAAGCATTTTTAGTGTGGTAATTATTAATTGAACTCTATATTCAAAATAAAACAAATTATTTTGGTTGCAAAAAAGAGAGAAGTCAAATATTACCAAAATTGTTGGAATCCCACATCAACTAAAGATTAAAGTCTTTCATTATATATAAGTGGGTGCAAATCTCAACCCAACCTCATGAACCAGTTTTATAGGATTGAGTTAGGATTAAAGTGTACTTTGTAAAAAAATATAAACAAGATGGAGAAGTGGAAGATAAAAATATTACGTAATATTGATAGAGAAAATAAAAATACTCATAATATTTAAAAACATAAAAAATAATATAATATTTTCAAATTACTACAAATGTAGAATATAATGCTTCCAGTACTCCTTATGTTCAGCCTTTAAGACACTTATTAACGAAAGAACATTTCGAGAAGTACTTCTATAATCACTTTTTGAAAAATAATAAAAGATAAATAGATTTCTATATGCATTAAAATTAGTTTATACCACATGTAATGTTTCTTTTATTTTGATCACAAAGAAGTTTATCCTGTCATTTATATTTCGTTTATACATAATACCATATAAGATGTTAATAACATACTTTTTTATATTTTTATTATTATAAGAAAAAAAAAGTATACGAAGCCAATTAAATAACTAAAGCCCATACTCTCTTAGTAGAGCCCACTTCAAATTTTACTCAAATGATAAAAATATAAAATAAAAATGCGAGTTAAAGAAAGAGCTACTTGTTAGCATCTGCATTTTATTTTCACTTAAAGTTACTTCAGCAACTTAATATTTAGTTTTATTTTTTATTTTAAAAAATAAAAGAAAGAAAGTTATAGAAGCTATCTGGCACCTCACTACAGTTTTATTTTAATCATAATAATTAATTTTGAACAATAAATTATACATTAACATATTTAATATGTAATTTTCTTAAAAGAACATATAAAGTAACATATAAAATTATAAAACCATGTAAATAATGTTCAACAAAATATTATCATTCATTTTTTGTCAAAGTAAATTTTTTATTTCAGAAAATACTATAAAATATAAATTAATTTTTGAATAATGAATAATGGAAGTTATTCGTCTATGAATATGAAGCATTCAGTTAGCTCCTTATCCTTTTCATTTAATAAAAAAAATTATTTATTATTGTCATATTTTAGTATGCATAATTTAATAATATATACATACACACACATATATATATATATATATATATCTTTTTTTTTTTTTTAAAATATGTTAAAAATAAATTACCTCACACTAGGTAGGTAAAATTTAAGATAACTTTTAGTTAGAACCATATGTTAACATTCATTCGCTAACTATTCAACAAAGAATTTTTTTTTGTTGAATATATGTTGTCTATACTTATTAAAAAATAAACTTTTTAACATGTTAAATTCTTATGCATACAAATAATTTTCTTAAGTAATAATGTTCTTAGTATCAAACAAACTTCATTATATATAAGAACCCATAGTAAGTCAATTGAGTTCATAATTATTTGAAGCATTTTCTTCTTAAAATTTTGGAAAATTTGCTTTCTTTCAACCGACACTCCATATACTGAAATCATAACGGCAAAATGAGAAATCCAGTGACTAAAAAAGCTTCCAAAAATCACCAATCTTCTGAAATTTAAACTTCATTGTATAAAATGTAACAGGTGTATGATTTTATAGGTGGGAATAGCAAAATTAAGAAAATTATTAGGGTATGCTAAATTTTGTCAGCACTCAGAAAAACTTCATAGTTATTGATTAGTCGGGCCACGTTGGGAAAGTGGAGGCACAACGTCAAATAAGGCATGCTATATTCTACTTGAATACCTAAACATAGGATTAAGAAAAAAAAATCGAAAACTAAACAGAAATGTTCTAGAAATGATTAGTTTTTTAAGAATAATGAGATGAACAGATGAGAATGAAAGAACCCAAGTCAGCATTATATTTCAACATAATGTGTATCATGCATTGATGACTTGTGTAGCATTAATTAATGAAGTTAGAGAAACCAACATTCCTGAATGTCAAGCTGAACGAAACACATTCAATAATAGTAATGAGAAAATGTAAATAATTGAAGCATAAGTTAAGATGAAACGCGTGATTAATTAGCAGGTGATCGATGACTTGAGTGTTGTCCAACCATTGGTGGAACCATAACTGAATTAGACAGCTTTAGAAGAAACAATATGGTTTGTCTTTGTAAAAGAACATGTTCCTTGGACTAACATAGCACACACCACTGTACCAGTATTGCAGGAAAACTGGCTTCCAATATTTGTGGGTTTAGCATAGCAAAGGTCCACGCGTCGTTGCTTAGTTGGACTTCTTTCTTGACTTCTTCAAAATCACACACGGTTTCTATTTTATGTTTTTTACAGCTAGTTTTACTTTTACTTGCTTTTTCTTAGCTCTGCTTATTTCTGGATGAGAGGAATATATAGTACACACAGCACAACCTTTAAGCAAGAAAAGCCAAAATTAAGTAGCAACAAATTGAAGATTTTTGAGTTAAAGGATATGGTTGCAGAGCTTGGCGTAAAGTTGAATCAAATTAGTCCAGATACAATGCCCAAATCAGAGGAAAAATCACTGATTGGAAACAGCTTTATATGCCAGAAAAAAACAATTAGCTTGCTAAAAAGACCATTACCAATTGGATGTATTAAATTGTGGAGTTTGTAGAGAAAACCAAGTTTACTTTATTGTAACTGATAATAGAATGAAACTCAAAAGTTACATAAAATTCAGAGTGGTGCTGTAGGTTTCTCAAGCAAAGCACACAGTTTCCACTAGTAGAAGTGACATTTTTTCCATATCCTGCTCCCTCGTGGTCATGAGATTCTCCTAAAAAGAATTATTTAATTTTCAGTTTCACATTTTTTTCCTAGTTTGTGCAAGAAAAGTTTAGAGATATATATGGTTGGAGAGCACACACAAACACACATACATATATATATATATATCTATATGTGAATGGTAGGAACTATGCTGTTGCATGTCAGTCAAATTATGGTTGGAGAGCACTCATATGCATGGTCCTGCCCCCATTTCAACAAACCAACAGCAAAGTTGAGGATGACATCCCATGTTGCCATTATCTCTTATATGTTTTCATACTAGAGGTTTCTGCGATTGTGCCAAGCAGAAAATTCGAGCTTTATTGTTTAGAAGTAAAAGGGGTGATGAAGTATAAAGGGATTTAACTTGCAGCATGTGACCATAACATTGCAGCTTTAGATAACAGTAATTGAGATTTGAGATCAAGCATTATTTCTAGCTACTCGCATGAATGATTATTATTGTTTTGGTATTTTGATGATCATGGTGGCAGGACTTTAATGCCGTAGTAGTACTGATAAAGATTAGCTTGCTTAAAGTAGAGGAATGATTGGGTTCTCATGCCTTGAGCACTAGGTCAAACAATAAGACAGTGTACCTTAAAATGGTTATTAAAAATAAAAATGATGGTGAGAGAATATTAGTGCTGTTGGAAGCAAAGGAAGTGAAATTGGATGGGGTCTGAGAGGTAGGCCTTCATGTTAGAGCATATTGGAGACACTGATGCTCACTTTAAAATTATTTAGAAGCTTTCTGAGAAAGGGTTTCCAAGTGGGAGAGTATTGGCAACTAAAACAATAAGGTTGGTGTCCCCAGTTTGACAAACTCTAGATTCTCTTGCTTGAGATAGTGCATATTGTTCTGATTAACAATCTCTCCCTGTCCACATGAAATAAATTATCAGATCAAAATATCTTACCATTAAAGCTTCTGTGGGACACAAGGCAGAATCTAAAACATAATGTCATTGATTGTGTAGCTAATTAAACAATTCTAAAGAAGACACACCAAAAAGCCATCTTAATCATTCATTTCACTGCATACTTAGCCTCAAAAAACGTGGTGCAACTTCTGCGATTATGCTTACTATGCCAACAACCAAAGTATTTTTCTACTTCATGATGGGTCTGCTACATAGATCCAAGCTAATGTGTTATGTCAGTTAAAGCCTTCCTTAATTTACCTTTACTTATAAAAACTATACTCCTTCTAATCAACTTTAGCTGGGGCTTATCAACTTTACTTGTTAAATATTACAATAAAAAAATTGTTGAGATGGTAACCAATAATTGATTTCTCTTATTCTGTTGTCTTTCCCTTCTAAATCTCAAACTTGAGTTCTTGGTTGGGAATGTATCTCCAAAAATATTTCAATACTCAAGCAAAGTGGTAGGTATTTGATGTGTAATAAGTGTTATATTAATTGTGTACTTTTACTGAGTTTGTAATAGAGAATATTGTTAATTGGTCATATTTAATGAGTAATTATAAAAATGAAAATATCTGATTTGTTGTATATTACTTTTTACTATAAGATTTTTATCCTTAATTGGTCAGACGGTTTTTTATAAGTGTTGCAGACCTGACTAGTACAAAAATAATAGCCAAATACCACATTGTTTTACGTTCTTTTTGGATGAATCTTTCTGATTCAGTGGCATGCTACATCTTATGTGGTCGTGTTAGATGATGAAAATTTAATGAGATAAGATAAACAGTGGAGCATGAACTTTAATATAAACGTACATATTGAGAAAGAAAACGACAGTGTTGTACAAATAATCAAAAGGGTGTTATGGTTCATCTGATGATAAACGGGAGAGGGAGCACAGAGAGAGAAATGAGTGATTCCAACCACAAGTATATAAATGATTACCGACATTAAGCACCTTTTTCCCTTTCTTACAAAGGAAGTGAACCTAAATCATTGAAGGTTATAAAAAGAGGTTAAAGTTTATAAATTTGCAAGCCAGAAAGCCCAATATTCTGGGTTTGTGATTGCTTGCAGATGCTAAATGATTCAAGATCTGTGTCTGATTACTGGGTCCAAAAATTATATTCCATGGGAATCTAATCACAGTAATTTGAGCCTAAAAAAAAGCATGGTTACATAAAATTTCGCCAGTTTTTTGCTAGTAAAGGTTGGCATATCTCATTAAAGGCCCAAACTAATCCAGCTTTTCTCTGTAATGAAAATGATTAAGATAAAAAAGAATTAAATAAGCAGAAGAAAGAGCAAAGTTTAGCTTTCGGATGGCAATGGACTATCATGAAGGAAGAGCCAAAAAAAGTGGCTCATGGATGATGCTCTCATAACTAATTTTGTCACATCATACAAAAACACTTGACTACTTAAAGGCCTAAAGGGAAAAGCTAGGGAGTTAAGATTCCAAATGAAGTGTTCTTGCCATAAATGAGGGACAACTTTATATACAAACAACAGAAAAAGAATAAAGACCCTTTTCATCTATTGTTTCATCAACATCTGTTTTTTTCTTCTTTTTCTTCTTCTTCTTCTTATTATTATTATCATTGTTTCATTCCAATGTATTGTCTGCTTTCCCAAAAGATTTTGATTAGAGCTATGTTTATCCTCTGCATATATCAGTCCCTAATCTCCCTTTTTATCTACATGACTGAAGATTTGTGTTCAACTTGGTCTTGCACATTTTGATATGATCTTATGCTACACAGTCACAAATTATAACCAAGTATGAAACAGATCATTGTGAGTAAACACCTTATAGTGGATTCAATAGTAAATTTGCTATTCGATTTGGTCATTTTGGAGAAGTAATGAGTTTTCTCTGCTAGCTTCTAGAATGAACTTAACAAAATTTTCAAAATTAATCCTAACCTAACATGCTAGTTACCACTTTTACTTTCTGTAGTTGGATTTCACAATAACATGCAACTTTTTTTTTTCTGAAGAGAATAATGATTATCAATAATTATGCAACTTTTACCTCATCTCTTTCTACCTCAACAATTCCCAAGGAATCTAAATTTCTACCAGCCTCCTAACATTGTTTTAGGATCCAAACCCTACCGACAACTTAGTTTAACAGCTAAAAAGTAACGAAAAATAATATTATGCATATAACTTTTGTATTCAATTTTAACCGAGTTTAAGACATTATTGCTCCACTTCAATTTTTAAACCCCTTATGGGTTCTTGATATCCTAGTACATTCACATTAGTTTAAATTTTTTTCATATTTTTAAGGTAAATTCGGACAAGCTTAATAAAGAATAATTTCTAAAAGATAAAAAAAAATAAAAAAAAATGAAGTTTACTATGTATAATGCAAACGTTGAAAAAATGTTGGAGAAATTATGTGACAGAATTTCTACATATTAACTGATGTGTGAATTAATTTTAATTTATGAAAAAGTTTATTTTTAACATTTTTTTTCTTTTTAAAAGTTCTCAGTGAAGAAACTTTTCCAAATCTACTAATATTTACTTGGCTGAAATTGTTCAAACTAACCCAATTTCTTTATTATTAGTTTGGGTTAGTCCATATGCACGCATAACTTTTAACAGTGCCCTATAATTTATAAAATAACAATTTTATCTTATAAAAGTGACTTTTTCAGATTATCTTTTCTCAAAATCTTTCTGAAACAAACATTTTAAATCTTTCATGATTTTTGGAATAAGATTTTCTTAATAGAATTTTGGGAACATGAGTTTTTGAAGCAATATTTTCAGAATAAATTTTCCAGAAAAAGCTTTCCATAATACAAATTTTAACTTTTGGATCAAACTTTTCAGAATGAGTTTTTTCCAAAACGAGTTCTCTTTTCTTCTTTCTCTCAAAGAGTAGGGTGGAGAATAGAGGTGCAGCGACGATGATGCAGCTGCAGCAATGACAATAGTGGCGACAGGTGACTATGTGCAGTAAAGAGAGTATTTTAGTCTTTTTATTAATATGGGGTAAAGTTAGTAATAATGGTAGTGCATGAAATAAAAGCCTTAAGAAAATGGGACAAGATATTTTTTTAGAAAATCACTTGCGCTATTCCAAGACATACCCAATAAAGTAGGTTAATTGCTTCATGCATCCTATGACTTTATTTAGACTCTTTCTTCCTACACCTCCATACCTTCTTGTGCCACCCCATACTAAATATAAAAATACCATTTTATCCTTTTTTTTCACCCCCTTGGATTTGAAATAATAAGCCTATGGATTATGTAATCTGGATAAATTCTGGATTACATAATCCGGAAGTCAATTTCATATTTAGAAAAAACTTCCAGATTATGTAATCTGGAAACTAATAACACATCTGAAAAAAAGACTTCCGGATTACATAATCTGGAAGCTAATCTTATGTATAGAAAAGACTTCCAGATTATGTAATCCAGAAGCTAATCACAAAGACTTCCGGATTACATAATCTGGAAGCTAATTCTGAATCTAGAAAAAGACTTCCAGATTATGTAATCCGGAATATCGAAAAGGGTATTTTTGGAATAAGAAAAATTTATGCGGGTGGCACAAGAAGGTATGGAGGTGCAGGAAGAAGCAGCCCTTTATTTATGTGAAATGACAAAAATATTTTTTCAATTTTTAATTAAGAGGCCCATGACTTTATTTATGTGAAATGACAAAAATATTTTTCAATTTTTAATTAAGAGGAGAGTGCAAATTAAAATACATTCTAGAATTTATTTTTTGGAATACATTTTCGAATTTTAGATTTTCAGAACTCTTTTTTGGAATTCGTTTGCAAATTTTGTTGTTCGGAATTATTTTTTCATAATGTATTTTTTGTATTTCAGAATATATTTTTTATATTTTGGAACAAACAATTTTGAAAATTTAAAAGTGAATAGAGTGCAGGTTGAAAAATTCGGATGTAGAAAAAATTAGCCTAAAAGTAATGGTACATTAATTTATGGATTTAGAAATCATGAAAGTATTTCACTCCAAATCTTTGACGTGCAGTAGTTAGCACAAATCAAGTTATATTTGTAGAATAGAGCATTCACGTTTCATAATGCAATTGTGATATAAGCAAAAAAAAATAATAACTGTGCAAAAAAAATAATTGTACTAACAGTATACCCAAATTATACCGTTATTTAATTATAAATTTTCATATAACTAAATACTCTTATCACAATTATTTCAAAAACTGTTAGTACAAAAATGTTTACATGGATAGCGTGTCAAAATTAAACTCCGAATGCAAGTAAGTTTAATTTTGGTAAAAGATTGGTTTAGACGTGATGAAGTTTTGGCACTAAGTCATAAAAAGAACTTGTGACTCTCCAATACCACCATCATTAGACAGCTTATTATCAGGTCTGCTTGATAAACATGTCAGACCAAATAATATAAAATCAGACAAAACATTCAAAGGTTTCAAACAAAGGAGAAAACTCAAGATTGCAATTGAGCAGCCTGTCCCATTTCGTTCTTAAATTTGATAACAATATCAAATGATATCCTTTTAACAATGGTCGAACTGCAATTAAAGCCTATGATCTCGTACATATTACACATACCCTCTGTTAAAGATGCAGTCTATGACCATTAAAGAAGTACTACAGAATCTACTGCACATGAAACAAATAAAAATTGCATGTCCTTCTACATTCAAATGGAAGACGACCAACATGTGCAAAAGGTGAAAAAGAAATACCGAGGACGCTTCTTGTTGACCCCATTGCTCACTTGTTGCGTTTTGCAACTAGCAACCAAAATTGTTGCAATAAAGGTATAATTACACTACTTCAGGTTCCCCTTTCTTGCATACACTTAATATCCTGGTCATAGTAAAAACCGATCTCATCTTGGAACTTCTAACATCATCATGATCACCTCGATATTCAGATCATGAATTAGACACAGAACGTAGTCTTCAAGTGAATAAGGATATTGGTTGCATGAGCTGCCATCTTATCAATAATCAGTCAAGTTTACCCAAGCAAACTCAGTTAAGCCTGTTTCACTTCATATTGCAGGAAAAACCTGTGAAATCATGATGCCAAAATGAGCATGCTAACTTGTAAATAGGATATAGCAAAATTTTCAAAACATCAACGGCAGGCAGAATATAAAATAAAGAATCCTCCGAGCCTTGTCTATAGTTTCTGCAAATATTAACCAACCACATATATAAATTTACTTAGACAGTTAGTCATTAACATAACAATCAGGGTGAGAAATATAAAAAAGAAGCATCATATTTATCGTAAGAAGAAAACAGTGACCTTTCAGTATGCATAATAAAATGCTTGAACAATGAATATCGTAAAGTACATAATGATGTATACTTTCATAGCTAAATGACTACCAAAATGGTTGTTTACAATTATATCTTTTGATATCAGTAATATTGTGAATTGATACCGGCCTATTAAGAGTTCCCCGATCATCCAATGCAGCTAGAGGTCTATTCCCTCCTGCAGCGGATTATAAGGCATAATCATATCTCTGAAAGACATGCATAAGTTCCTTTAAACTTAAACTACACTATCGCATCTAAATTCCCCAAATGACATGAACAAAGCAGGCAAATACCATATATAGAGTATTGGTTAACAATGAAAAAAACTGAAAATTTGTCTTAAATATTTCTTCCAGTACCGCATAGATGAAGACCCTGGAATAACTTAACAATTCAACAAAACGTAAGGCTCAAAATACTGTAAAGCGAAAGAACAAATAGAGATAAACAGGCTTGAACTGAAGATAAAAATAGGATTCGGTACAAATTTAGAAAACCATAAATAATTATTTCAATTAAGTAAAAAAACAAATAACAATCAAACACTAATGTTTAACCTAATGACAGTAAGAGGTGGTATTATAATTAAAGAGGGTGTAGATAAGTTCATGTTTTAAAGAAAGACTAAGCCAAAAGATAAGACCGGCATAGTCAAAGAGGAAATCAAATTTAGAAACAAATGGGCCAACATGATCCGGCAGGCTAACACAAATCAGCCAGAAGAATAAGAGCTGTGAATTTAATATGGTAAAATAATTGACTAAATACATTGACATAAGTTATAACTTATAGCCCAACAAAATTGTCAGTGACTAAAGAAGGAAAAAATTAAAAAAATTGCTTAACATACCAAGCAGGTTCAAAGAAACCATGTGTTTTAACCATTCCAAATAACGCAATCAGACACACAAAAACAGTAATCCGCATGCACCTTATGGTTAGAAATAAGTACTAAAGTGAAATCATATAAAATTGAGTGAGTCTTACTAGAAATCATTTAATTATTTACATAGATTGGATCCAATTATAGGAGCGTTTGGAAGAACTCGTGGAGTTTATTTGGCTTTTACAAGTAGGCTATGACCTTATAAACTCTTTTGTAGCTTATGTCAAACTCACAATTAAACTTATGATACGAACCTTCGTGTTATATGAGTAGAAAACTAAAGAATTATTTTATTGATATCAATCACACAAATTACATTCTCATCATTTCAATTTGTAATAACCAAAACCTTTAAAAAAGAAAATAAAAATATACTGAAATAAGTAGGAAGATTCTTAAGATATTTTTCCTAATTACTATGGAGATATTAAGAATATTTTTTATACTAATAATTTGCTATTTACAACACTCTCAGTTTACCTACAAGATCCTGGAATATACCCTGAGGAAACTCTTTAGTGAAAATGTCTGCTATTTGAAATCCTGTAGGAACATGAGTTGTAACCACTAGGCCTCTGCCAAGATTATCTTTGAAGAAGTGACTGTCAATTTCAATATATTTGGTGCTATCATGTTGGACTGGATTATGGCCAATGTTCATGGTTGACTTGTTATCACAGACTCACAGTACATAACTCCCACAGCCAGTGTTGTCAAGATCGGCGATCTAGATCGCCGATCTTTGGAGATCTTTTGAGAAGAAAATGAGTCAGATCGTGGGGTGGATCGGAATCTGTCCGGATCGGAACAATCCGGCGATTCATGGGTTGGATCAGACGATCTATGTGCCTCCATGATCCATGACTTGGCCCAAAAAAAAAAACTAAAACCCAACCAAATAAACCCAAAAACCCTAATTTTTAAACCCAGAATCCTAATTTCAGAACCTGTGCAGCTCACAACTCCACCACTGCCTCTGTTTGCACCGCCACTTGCGCATGCATTTCACCGCCACTCGCCCCTCCGTTCGCGCATGCCACTGCCTCCGCCACTGCTCCACGGCTGCACACTACTCTTCATTGTATTATGTATTTAGACCATTTTATGAATTATGGATCTATGTTTAATTATATTATGTATTTGGACCATTTCATGAATTATAAACCTATTTTTAATATGTTATGTATAGTAGTAACTCGAATAGTAACTATTCCGAGTCGAGTTACTATCCTAGGGTTACGAGTTACGAGTTTAACAACATTGCCCACAACAACATCAACCACCAAAACTTATCCCAATAGGTTGGGTTGACTACATGAACCAATTAAACGATTTGATGAAAACAATGATATCTTATGGTTTGGGATGTTAGAAATTTTTTATTTCATTATCATATGTGCTGCACAATTTATAAATATAATTCTTAAGAAAGTGAAATTTAAACTTAATTCAACCTTACAAAATTGGTTTGGTAAGATGAGGTACTCACCTAATATACTATAATTTAGTCTTATCTCTAATTGATGTGGGTTCTTCAACACACTCCCTAACATCGAGAGGACTGAACATCTTGAACCTAGGATTGGGGGAACCCGTTACTAGATGACACAAGACCCAACAAACTTCACAAGGATAGGTTCTAAATGAATTTCATACCACTTTAAGAAAGTGAAATTTAAACTAACTCAATCTTAAAAAACTAGCTTATAAAATAAAGTTTGCAATCACCTATATACTATAATTTGACTTTATCTTTAGTCAATATGGGCTCTTCAATAATAATAAAAAAATTAATTACACGCGTCAATTCTGCACAAAGATCAAGAATAAAAAAGTTCACATCACTTGAGCGTAAAACAAATGCCATTTATGGTAGAACAACTTAGAAGCCCTCTCTCATATGACTCAACCCTGATTGCCCTCTCATATTTGCACCTTGGTCCACAATTTAACTCCCTCTGCCTTCCACATACTCATTCCTTACCACAAAAAATAGGATCCCACTACAGGTCTCGTTAAAAAAATTAGACATACATGAACAGGTAGGCCAAAAAGACATAGTATGCTGGCTCAATAATCAAATTAGAAGACGGAAACTTACATGGAATCATTAAATGCCATCACCACAGCACCTCTACAACATGCTTCAGCATTATGGGCATCCCAAATCCAAATGCTATAACAAATACATAGCCATATTTATTGTTTCAATTTGGTTGCAACCTTGGATATGCTTTTTCGCCTCTTCAAAAACCCATCCATTAACTTGATATACGTAAATTTATTTAAACCCACTCCCTTTTGTTCTGACTCTTGAAATAGTTTCATTGCCTCCTTGTACTTCCCCTGAGTACACAAATCACTTATTTTCTCTGAGTATATAATATCACCTGAAGCATCAAGCTCTTCGGAAGTGTCGTGAGTTTTCACATCTTGCCCTGTCTGTAAAAGTTTTGACATGAATTTCTCAGCTTCCTCCGTCCTACCAGCATGAGTAAGCGCATCAACAATGGGATTATAAGTATACCGGTCAGGCTCCAATTTTTTCCCTTCCATTTCAGTGATAAGATCAAATGCTTCCTCTAGTCTCCCTTCTTTGCAAACGGCTGATATCAATGTGTTGTATGTAACTACATCAACGGAAACCTCTTTAGAGACCAATGAGTTAAAGAGTTTAAAAGCCTTCTCCAGCATGCCCTCTCTGCAGAGTCCTCGTAGGAGAATGTTCCTCGTAAAGATATCTGGTTTGAACGACTTCCCTACCATTTTGTTATGGAACTGAAACGCTTTCTCTACCATTCCCTCCCAGCAGTAACCATGAATAATGATGTTACATGTAGCCTCATCAGGGACCAAACCTTTCTCCAAAAGCTCATTCAATTTATCCACTGCTTCATCAATTTTCCTAGACAGGCACAATCCTCTGATTAGAGTGTTGTAAGTGACAACGCTAGGAATAATACCTCTCCCTTTCATCTCCTCCCAAAGCTTCAACGCCTTGTCTCCTTGCTCAGCCTTAAAGTGCCCCATGATCAGAGTTCCATAGGTCACCTCATCAAGAATATAACCCCGCTTCCCAGCCTGCACAATTAACTCATACGCCTCTTCAAGCTTCTTCTCCATACACAAAGTATGTAACACACTGTTAAGAGTAAAAACATCCGGCTTCAAACCCTTCTTTGCCATCTCATCCATCATCTTAAACGCCTCTCCCAACTTCCCTGCTTTACAATAACCATTAATCATAGTATTATAAGTAAAACGATCGGGATAAATCTCACTCTCCACCATCCTCACCACAGCTTCACTCGCCTCATCAATCTTACCTTCCTTACATAACCACTTAACCACTATATTGTGAGTCACCACATTCATCTCAACTCCCCTCAATCTCATCTCCTCAATCAACCTAAACCCCTCCACGCTGCCACACCACTTAAAAGACCCATCAATCAAAGTATTATAAGTAACAACATCCGGCATCAACTTCAAAACCACCATCTCATCTCTAACCCTAATAGCCTCATCAATCTTCCCCTCATCACACAACCCCCTTACCAAGGTATTATAAGTCCAAACATCCGGCAACATACCATCTTTAGTCATCAAGTCAATAACCTCAGCAGCCTCCTTCAACCACTTCAACCTGCAATACCCATGAACAAGGATATTATAAGTATTCCTATTGGCAACCAACCCAGCATTCTTCATTTCTGTAAGCACATCCCTCACTTTATTCAACTGACCTTTCTTGCACAGGGCATCCAAAATGGTGTTGTAGGTGACGTTATCAGGGAAACACCCGAATTCGGGCATTCGGTGAACAAGGGCAAGGGCGTGGTCGAACTTTTTATGGTGGCATTGGCCGTAGATGAGGATGTTGAAGGTGTTGGTGTTGGGCTTGACGCCGAGGGCGACGGCGTCGTGGAAGACGCCGGAGGCCAGAAGGGTGGAGTGGGAGGAGAGGGAGCGGACGAGGGAGTTGAGGAGGGTGTTGCAGGTGAGGAGGTTGGGAGTGAGACGCAATCGTTTCATTTTTTGAAAGAGGTGGAAGGCGAGGAGGGGTTGGCCGGCGTGGACGTAAGCGGCGAGGGCGGTGTCGAGGAGGGGTTTGGGGAGGGGGCGGCGGGGGTGGAGAAGGAGCGCGTGGAGGGCGTGGGTACGGTCGGAGGAGATGAAGGAGACGAGGAGGGACTTGGCGTGGGAGAATTTGCGGTGGAAGAGAAGGGGAGGGAGGAGGGTGAGAAGCGCGTGAGGGGAGGAGCGGAGCGGAGGTGGCGCGTGGGTTTGGAGCCAGTTGAAGAAGGAGAGGAGCGTGGTGGGGTGGGAGCGGAGAGTCTTGCATGAGAGAATGGAGTTGACGAGAGGGAGAGTGAGGTGAGGGATGAAACCTTCTAGTTTCTCCGATTCCACTCCTCCATTCTCCTTCTTCTCTTCCAGAATCTTCCTTATGCCTTCCACCACTTCTTCCTCCCTCATCTTCTCTTCTCTCAGACCGCGCGTGGGTTTAGTAGTTTAGGGTTTTTCTTTTGCAGAACAACAGCATAAACAACAAAGACAAAAACCCCATTTAATTAAAAAATAAATAAATTTGGTGGTCAGAACAATCCATATTATTAAGAATAATTTTATTTAAAAAAAAAGAGTCACATAAAAAGTTAGAAAATTTTGGGCAAAATAAAAGAATAAATCCCCAATTGTAGCGTGTGAGTGAGATAGGGATAATTTGGAATGGAGACGACGAAGGTGGTGACACTGAAAGCAATGGAAGCAACTCCGTTAACCTTCAAAGACTACGGCCAGGTCATCGAGGCTTCGCCGGACGGCCAAGAATTCGGTCTCCACGATGCTCAACTCGACCTTACCCACGGAACTCCCAGGTTTCATCTTTCAATCAACCTTCAATTTTTAGGGTTTTTCTCACACACTTTTGCCTCTTGTCAATTCCAATTGTATTGTTATGGAATTGAATTCTAATGCCATCCAATAGTAGCAACTTGCAGGTAATTGAATGTCTTAACTTGAAAAAAAAAAAATGAATACATAGAAATTGGAAATGTTTATTATCTGAGTAACTCCAAAGAATCATGAAGTACTAAGTAACTCGGATTCAATTGAGGTACAGTTTCCTTATAAATGGTAGAGTTCAATGCTTCACACTTCATGGAGTGCCGAACAACCAAGGTGTCTTCAACCTTGGTTTCAATACTTTTCCTCCAAACATGCAAAGGGGTACCGATTTTCAAGTGCCTATTTTGTCTTATTTTGAAGTGTAAAAACTGCACTCTAGTCTTTAATATCAGTAACACTAGGAGTTATAATTGGTTTGGTTGGTTACATTCAATATTTTATTGATTAATCTATGCTTTTTGCCAAATATAGATTTATATGAGATTAGTTCATTGTTTTATTTCGTGTAGCAGTATCATCTCTGCTGTTAGGATTGTATTTCCTTCTTCTTCTTTCTTTTTGTATTCATAGATAAATTTGAGGTATTTTGTGCTCTAACGAGCCAACATAATCTGCTTACCCCAGTAAACCTATCAATCAAAATTGTTAGGCATAGGAACTATGGATTTCATTGTGGTGGTATATTTGCAAAAACTGCGTCAAATCTGTTTTTCTGTGCATATTTTGTCAGCTTTATTAAGCTTGTATAATTATTAAACTCTCTTATTTGGATTGGTATAAAGCTTATTGAAATTGATGTGTATTTGGTAGGTTCTACATTATGCATATTGAGAATCGTCCACTCAAGTTTTCTAGTATTACACATCATGCAAACGTGACTCAGTGCCTCGGGTCTGTTGGTGGTCATGCTTGGTATCTTGGAGTGGCAAAGTCGTCCATTGTTGATTCAAATGAAATAAAGGATGACACAGGCAAGAAGATTGTGCAGTCCCGTTGCGGTCATTCATACGTGCCTCCTGACATTGATGAAGTCCAAGTTTTCAAGGTTGCAGGTTCCAAATTTCTTAAGCTTGACCGGGGAACATGGCATGCTGGCCCTCTATTTAAGGCAGATGCAATGGACTTTTACAATCTAGAGTTGAGCAATACAAACGTGAGTTTTTCACCTATCTTTTTCCACGATACAGCATCCTAGTTCATTTGTAAGAGTTTATGTTTTAGTCTATGTTGCTGTGGCTCACATGGCCTTTTATTCTTCGAACAGGTGATTGATCATACCCAACACAGCTTTAAGAAGGACAATGGAGTGGTCTTTTTAATTGACGAGTAACTTCAGTTTTATCTAGTTTCCAACATTTCAACTATTTCTGTATATTGTTTATCAGTAAATGACAAATGTCATTTCTATAATTTCTGGGAAGTTCAGCGTTCTGCTTCATATTTGTAAAATTTTTATGCAGTGTGAACAAATAATACCACATTCCTCTTCTGCATGTTTGAACAAAATATCTAATGGCTTATTAGTAGAGTAAAAGGGGAACAAACAACTAAGGTCTGTGGGTGGGGTTTAGTTAGTTTGCACAAAGTCTTAAAACCTTATCGCTGTTATTGTAAAAAAAATGTGTTGTTAAGACGATTATGACCTATAAGTTAATTGAGTGTTATTTTAAAAATTAAGTAAATAAAGTACATTTAGTTTAATTATTTATTTTTATTTAGAATATTCAACTTATTTTATTTGAAAGTTTAATAAAAAAATTATGAATGTATGGTATGCAAAAATTTACTAGTTTAAAATACAAATGTATTGAATAATTTAAAATATTTATATGACGTGAGGTTAGTTTCAATAGATAATTTAACATTTCTATAGATAGTTTCGAACAAATTTAGATACCGTAATTGATTCAGTCCATAAAATATTTGAGCAAATAAGAATTTGACAGTTGGGAAGAATAAAGTCAAATGTGGAAAGGAAAACACTTCGTAGTAATTGAAAGAGGTGCTCAACAGGAAAAGTTTTGGTTCTATGCAAATCATTTCAGCCTCTATTTTGCGAGAAAACGAAAAGCTAATAAAAGTAATTTTACATAACATTTATTTGAAATGGGCACTACTAAACAAAATTTTGTTAAACTAGCATTTACAAATCACGAGATAACAGATTTTGTTCGATGAGGTGAAAAACATATTTTATAAAATTTTTGAATGTTCTGTTGTAGGAGTGGCTGTTCTATCTGTGTGCTGCTAGAATCTCCATATTGATTATCATTACTCAGCTCCCATCAACTGCATGAGGAATTAACACATAACTTAATTCATTGAGATTCTTATAAAACTCAAGTTATGAGTGACAAGGTGGTTGGTCAATATTGAAGTACAGAAAAACATCAGCAGTCACCTTGAATATATCTCCAAACATCCCCATTGGGTTCCTTCGCTGTACTCCAAAGAATCTCTCCGCAGTATCATCTAGCATCTGAATCACAGTTTGTCACATCAAATGCAGCACATGGCTTGAAATTTCAGTTTCGTGCTAAGACAAAAATAACCTCCAAATAATCATAAAAAACTCTTAGAATTTTAATTCGAAAATAAGGATACGCCACATATTCATTTGCTGCCAACAACAGAGAGGAAAACAGATCATGACTTGGTTTAGTAAGTTATCTGACCTCATTGAACGCAGGTTCCCTTTCAATACTTGGCCTAAAATTTGCTCTCAACATATTAAAAAGAGGCAGAGCATCTCTCTCCAACCTGGCGTAACAGAAAAAAAGGCATCGGCTTGCAACATATATGGAGCGCTAAATAGTTGAAACTACTATGATAGAAAACTCTTCTTCCCATTAAACACATCTTATATTAATCAAGTACTCTCACTAAATATGACTCCTATGCTATGTAACTTCATCTATTACATACGACGACGACTACTTTGCTTCACTTTTATACGTGGTAACCAATTGATTATGTCTCTGTTCCTGTCCTTATAGCAGAATAAGGTGCTTAATTTTAGTTTGATTTCTTTTATTGCTATCCATTGTACATAACAAAGTGAAGTGTTCATATCTTGTAATAGATGTAATTCAGAAACAAATAAAATACTAAATAATCTTGGAATTATAGCGCTTCCAGTCCCCTTAAACTAAAAGTAATGCAAAATGCCCCTTTTCTATGTCTGCATTTAGAACAGAAATTGATCACTTTATTGGTTTAAGTTGAACAACATAAAAAACTTACGTTCGCAAAAGATAATTAATGAATTGCATCAGCTCTGTCTTAGGAAACGGAACCTCAGCTGATTCAACTTGGCTCTTTATCTCATCCATTAGTATGTTCGCGTCTCTCAAATTACCTAAAGATAAATACCTATTGTGGAAGAAATGAGCAATTCATCAGTTTGAAATCTTGTTTAAATAAGCATGGAATTACAATTTACAGGTCAAAGACACTAACCAAACAAAACATGGACTTTAAATTTAATAAGCATATTAACATCATCGAAAACAGTGGATTCACGTCTTTACACTTCAATTGTCACCTAGGATGCCACTGAAAGGGCATTAGTAGAGAGGTCATGGGGTTAAGGTAAAGTAACTATGCATGCATCAATGATGATTAGTACAACTGAAGTGAAAATTTCCTTCATACCAAAACAGGGAGTGGAGGACAGCTTGAGACTGATTCTATTATTGGTTTCTTTTCATATTTTTTTATTAACAAGAAACAATATCCTAAACTTACATTCTGTGATCTGAATAGGAAGTGTTTGTTTTGACAATAAAGTAGATGAAAACTTAGTTATAATACATTCTGCAATATACAAACAATATTGGAGCCAAGTTAAATGCACTCAAAAACAATAAAATAAGTATACAGAGAAATATATATGCACTACAGTTGTAATGAAATAAGAAAAACATAAATTTCACCATGGTATAAGCACCTGGGTATTCAATAGACAGAAATTTTGATATTATTGCCAGGTAACTAGAGAGAATTATATTCTAAAATGCTTTTACCTTAAAACTGCCCGAGCAATGGCCAAATCATCTTCACCAGGATAACTCTACAACATTTGAAAAAACACATCAGTTGATCCTTCTCAAAACAATACCAAAAGAAAAAAGTAAATTCATCAGCTATCTCCTCCATTTAAGTTTGAGAATAAAAATAATATAACAGTCATAGCATAAATAAACATCACAACCTAACATGAAAGCTTTTTATAAAAAAAAAACATCATAAAAGTCGATCCAAGGTATGCCTCCCACCTAATATTAACAAGTTGAGCAAAATAACAAGGAATGAAAATATTAGGAGGCTGACCTTGCTCAAAAAACTGACGAGAGTAGTAGCAAACTTTTTTGGATTATTTCCTTTCACGTAATGATATGTAACTTTAGCCATATCCTGCATGTAAAAAGCAAAATGATATTCATTCGCTACATAAATATCACGATAATTTAAATCTTTCCAAGGCATGCAAAGCTTCACAGCATAAAGCCATTTCCATACCAGCCCCAAAATTCATTTGCTCCAAACAATCTATGCGACAGTGTACTCTAAATTAATTTACGAGTAAACTAAATTTTATGTCAGCATTGCCTGAGTCTCATGTAAACTGAGATCGAATCAAGGAAATTAAGGGTGGATATAAGATTAAAAAAGGTGTTGCTGTCCACTTCAAAAAAAAATCACATCCTGCCCTATACACAGCCCTTGAAAGTATCAGCTTAAAACAGCTACCACTAGAGTAAACAAGAGAGACAAGAAGTCTCCAAGCCTGAGTTCCAGCTTCTCTTTAAAACAAAATTTTGCCTCTAAAATCACAGAAAACGTAGTAGTTGGGTTGGGAGACATTCAATAATTTCATCATCTCTAATTAGTGCCAAACCGTTTCTATCAATAACACTGGTTTAGAAGACATAGCTAACTCAAGCTTTTCCAAAACCAATATGAAAATAAATCAAAAATGTTTTCAAAGAGATGAGATAACCTGCTATAATTTGCAATTTAACCAATTCTGAACCCAGAGAACCTTGGCAATTTATTTTTCTCATCTCATACCCAATTTTCTATAATTTTAACAGCTACCTAATTTTGGCTAGGATCACTAAAACCTTTCCCATTAAAACCATAACTGTTTCCAGCCATAATTTTCATTAATCCCTTCAAATTAAAAATCTTATATAGCACCTGAATAACCAACAATTTGATTCTCCAAACACTAATGACATGGCTTCCAAATTCTCCGTATCCTCATAGACACAATGCACCCAAAAAAACCTAAATTTAGCCAACTAATCAATGCTTATTTTAATTTGTTAAATGTTGATGCAGAAAAGCTTTTACATATCTACACTCATGTTTCTCTTCTATATAGAAATCAAAGATAAGATAAGATTCAAGAAAAGAGATTGTGAAACTTACCACCTCCGGACTTTCAGAAAATATGTATTCAGCTAGCATGATGTGCAGCTCTGGAGATCCATTAATACTTTCTCCATTTTCAGCTGACCACCTGAATACAATAGCAGCAAAGAGAGAATATATTATTCAGACAAACAAATAATCATAATCTAGAAGAGGAGTGACCTAGTGGACAAGGCTCCCATCAAGTGGGATTTGGGAGGTTTGATATATACCCCTCATGTTGAGAGGCTATTTTTAGGATTTGAATACTTGCATTTGCTTTACATAGAAGAATATTTAAGGAATAAATAATATTTTTTCAATTGGTAAATGCTATCTATTGTTGTAAAGACACTGTATGATTCACTTGGTCAATAAGATAAAAATTAAGGAAAGAAAATAAAGTGAGAAGAATAAAATTGGGTAGAAAATGAGATGACTGTTTAGTCTTTTTAGGATAAAAAAGATGAGTATTTATAAAAAGACACAAATGACATTTAATATAAATGATAGTAATTTTGTTTGTACATGGTATGAAGAATATAATAGTAACTTCATTTTTTTTAATTTCACTTTTGTAGTTTTCTCTCCAAATTGGAAAGCCAATTCTAATTTTTTTCTTTCCTCTCGTTTTCATTCAAATAAAATGATGGAAAGGATTTTGAAAAATGTGCAACCCCTCCTCTTTTCTTATCTTCACTTTTCTTTAACACATACTTTTAAGTAATTGGAAACACTAAGTGCATGTGTTTACCTTAGACGAATTAATCACTTATTTACCAACTATGACAGATTTTTCTCAAAATAAAGCAACAATCTCCCACAAATATATTACTAAACATGTACTTAGTTAATAGAGTGTATAAGATATTCTTACATGGTGCCTTTAAGTTACTCATTGACAAGACACTTTGTGATTTAATCACTTCTTCAATGTCGATCTTTCTGTTTGGCTAGCCCAATTAAAACAATCTAGGTCTATCTTGGCTGACAACCACAAACACCAAGCCTTATCCCGCCAAGTGGGGTTGGCTATATGGGTCAATCAACACAATTAAGACCTAGCTTTCTACCAATCCAACATAAATATAGCATGCTTACGATTTGGTTGTTAGTAAGTCCTAAACTATATGGTTTACATTTGTATGATAGAAGCATTTTTTTTATCATGTACATTGGAACATAATAAAGTCCATGAAATAGTTTATCTAATGTTAATATTCTTAGATATTTCAAATCAAACATTATTGTTAATACGGATACCGATAAAATATATTTGGACTAGTACTTGACTAAATAGATGACCCTATATCATGAGTTTTGGATATGAATATTAAGTATTTACATGAGTATATCTCATTTATTCTACGGTTATGAAGTAATAGATAAATTGAACTACAAAAGGATGACATTTTGTGTTTTGCATTCAACCATGATATTTAGACATGTCATGGAAAGGTTGTCATATCCTTCTTCTTAATTGTGTAACAAGTGATGTATACTTAGATATTGTTCATTGTTTATAATATTAGAAAGATTTAATATTATTGTCAGTGTCATGAGAATCTACAGCCTTACATACAAGGTTGTGTAACTCTTTAAACATTAAATTCACATGAACTCTCAACTCAAAAACGAGACAATGACTTTGAAATCAAATATAACTCTTGTCCAAATTTTACCCAACAGTGTCAAAATTTTATTAGACTCAAATTATTTGAAGAAATTAACTCCTTTTTGAATTATTTTCATCTTAAGAACTTATTTGTGAATTTATGTATGATTTAGTCATCTATGTAGGTTAATTCAGCATTAATGTACTATCACACTGTATTATTGTGATTTGCTACTTCTTTTTAATATGATGTCCATACAGTGAATTATTGTTGTATTACGAGTACTATGTTAATGCACATATGTCACCACTAGTTTTTTAATATAACTTTTTATATTAGGTAAACCCTTATGAGTTTGAGTTACTAGTGGAGTTTACAAAAGCTCCACGGATTTATGTAAGCTCTCAGATTTGACAACCTTGGTTACGAGTATAGGCAGATTAAAGAGAGAAAAAAATTCTGACTTTAATGTTTCCTATGGTTTGGGCTCATAACGTATAATAAAGGAAAGTCTAAACAATGAGAAACAGTCATGCTTCACATGGACCAGACTCTTAGTGTAAGGTCCAAGTACTACGAGGTTAAAATGCTAAGAAGCTCCAAGGTAGTGATTAAAGCCCTAATGTGCATCCTGTTTGTGCAGTTGACACCACTCCTCTCCCTTCCTTGATCATGAGATGGTTGAGGAATTGGTTTGTGTAGACTTTGTAGGGCTTTTTTGACTCATGATTGTTGGACTATCATGTTTGCAAGGGATTGTCATGCTTTGATATGTAATTATCACAGTTTTATGCTCTTTCAGAAGGATCCAATGATAGAAATTTTTTTGCTGTGGTTTTGGTCCATGCTTCCCAACATTGGGATGTTAACCATCTTTTTCTTTTTTTCATGTCCCACATCAATTGATAAAAACAATAAAAAATGTTGGCACCAATTTTGCATTCAAATCAAGAACAATAACCAAAAAGCCAATATTACTAGAGCTTAAGAAAAATGCAATTCACAGATAAAAACACCAAACCGCTGCCAAGCTAGCTTTCAAATTTAGTCACGTTCAGAATCACATAATAAGACAATAACAACTACAACAAAAAATTTCCATAAAGTGAGATTGGCTACATACACCACTGTTTTACCATAAATCATGCTATTGGATTAATCATTGAACACTAAATCTTTCTAAATGGTTTTATTTTAACAATAGTTTTTCTCAGTCTCCTGCTTCTAGTGATTAGGCTACCTTTCATTTCATATACTCTGCTAATTGGAACTTCTACAAGATTCACTCGTGCCTAAACTACCAAAGGCCACATTTTACCAATGTTTTTATATTAAGAGCCCTACCCCAACTTTCTCTCTAGAGCATTCATTCCTTATCCTACTTGTCTAGTATATCCACTCATCGAACACATTACTGTCCCTGATAAGTCCAATATATTTTCTTGTTGACTTTTTACCACACAACATTGGGAGGTAACAAAAATGTGCGTGAAACTTCCCCATACACTTACCTTTCCATCAAAAATAAGATTCAAAGCATTCCCTCATCTCGTCCACCCAACTTGAAATCACATCACATAATAACACAACCCAACAATTTTTCCCCACAAGTCATTGAAGTTTCTGCACACTCATTATAATTATGAGCGCAAAAGTCTTAATAGCAATAGATTTGGGATATATACAAATGCTTTTTCTTCTGTAATATTTTCATTTAAGAAATAATACACACTTTGTTTCCATTACTGAGATTTGTTTTCCCTTTTAATCACAACTGACATTTCTGCTAAAATATTGGGAACTAAATCAACAAGCTAAACCTGGATTTGAGATGTGATGAGAATCAATCATGTCAGAAACATAGATGAGGATCAATCATGTCAGAAACATAGATGAGGATCAATCATAAATCCACTTACATTTTACACCCTCAATTAACATTAGAAATTCCTTGTACTAATCAGTTAATTCAACAAACCAACAAAAAAACATAAATGCATGCGCAGGCAGAACAAGTCAAAACACTTTCCTCATATCCCCTACTTACAAAATACATTACTCCCTCTCAACTCTTCCCTGTTCCTTCACACACATCAGGTTCAAATAGGATATTGCAAACCCTTTTCTCTAATACTTCTTGTAAATTGTAACACAGATAAAAGTCACCCAGACTTAAGATAAAATAGATTCTCAAATAAAAATATTAATAAGATATCTAAATGCATTAATACCTTTCTGTAAACTGGACAATGAATTAAACCACAACTTTTAAGATAAACACAACAGTATGTGACATTAACTTGCAAAGAAAAGAGAGGGGGAATGTTAAATGTAAAATATAATCTAGAGAATTGTAATTTGTGTCAAGTCTCACTTGATAGCAGCTTTTAAGAATGAGGAGCAGCCCTCAACACGTGTCTTTGCACTTCCAATGTTTTCAGAAAGCTGCTGCATGTCATCAACATCCCACAGGTGTTGTGGCAATGGAACCCGAGGAAATGATTTGTAGATTTTCTTGATACGTTCTACCATTAAAATTTAAAAGTAGTGTAGTTAGTCATAAGAAAGATTTTTTCATGGTTAAATATATAAGAGTCCAAATAAGAATGAATGATTTTAAGCAAGTCTGTGATAATTACTGAATAAAAAGTCCCCATAAAATTAAGTAATAATTAAGAATAATGTACATTGCATCACAAATAAACCCACAAAAAAATAATGACTCAAAAATAAAACTGTATAAGAAAGGATAAAGAACGAACCAAGCACTTCCTCATCACAAGGAACTTTCCCTTTTCCTAATATCTCCACAAACAATAAAGCTAGTTCTGCTCCACAGGTTACCTTGGTAAATAGAAAATAACTGTTAAATTTTGCTGTTTGTCAGGTCTACTGAATGTTTTATCATATATGTATATTAACATCCGAAATACATTTTAAATTTAAATTTACATTTAAAATATAAAGGATTCTTTTTTTTCTCTTAATTTAATTTTTTTAAATGCAGGTAAAGAGAGAAATGGTTTACATTTATGTGATATAATCCTCTTGCAGATCAATTAGCACAGCTAAGGAACATACATACATACAAAGCATTACATAGGGATGGGCCCAAGCCCATATACAAGAAAGTATCTGACAGCATGATTTCAGGTGTCTCAGATAGACAAAAATGCATGATCAAGATAGGAAAAGTAGCCAATCGTGTCAAATAATTCAAAGCACAGCTCCCATACAGCAAACAAAAGAAAAGTGTTTCAGAGACATGGTCATTGAAGCCATCAAAGCTCCTTCAGCCCCCCACCCACCCACAGGAAAAGGCTGATAGTAGAACAGTAACAATGAAAAATCTATAAATTACACTTATATATCAGAATAAAGATTCTAAAATTGATAATTGTGTATCTTTAAAGACATTGAAATAGAAAATGTAGAACCTGCCCATTGGACAATTGAATGCACGTTCCTGAATGTAGGATATCTAATGCTTCAGAGTACCTCTGAGCAGATACATATCTGCAGCAAAGCGTGTATGCTACATTAATATCTACAACTTATCTGATGAGTATGATTAGTAAATGCAGTTGCAGACCAAAATAATGAAGCTTGACCAAAAATACAGAGGTTCATAACAAGATTGACCAAAAAAAAGGAAAGTACATTTTACAGATAAATTAATTTAAATAGAGAAGCAAAAAAGATGTTCCAACTTCAAGAGCATAGGATGCACCATAAAAGAAACCAGAAAATGCAAAACTAAAATGAAATAGCATTTAACAAAGAAACCCATGTGTTCCACACTAGAAAATAACCTTGCCTTCTTTGCTCATAAAACTCAAGGGTGTGTTTGGTAGAACACCGAGAATAATTCAGGACAACCACTTAATTCACAGCACAACTTTCTATCATGTACATTGTTTGATGAACAATGAACATAAAAACAAATTTAATAACTCAGAGGACTTTCTCCTTCCAATGTGAACTTGGTTTGGGTTTTCATCTTCCAGTGAAATCTCATTGACCATGCCCTCCCAACCCAAGAACTCCCTTAGCAACCTCACATACTGTTCTCTTTCAAATATCCTTAACCACCTCTTTTTCTTAAATCTGTTACATGTCCTTTATATCTCTTTTTGTTTTTAATTGAATTATGCCCAACAAGTAAGTTTTTCTAATTGGTACTTTAGTAGAATATTCACTACCAATTTTTCTTAGTTTTGTATGTAGAAGATTTGTGTCTCTTGACAACTTCATCCTGGCACACTAACCCTCGAATTCAACTTTGTAAAACAGGTAAGTAGGAGTGAATAGGTGGGACAAGGATATGATCGGTAAGAAAGTGAGAAAGTTACATGCAAAAGAGAGTGGATTCATTTTTGTTAAACTGTAAGAAAGAGAGACATTGAACTAAAAACATGTGTTAAAGAGGCAATATGAATGTTTTATTTATATGAGAAAACAGAATCAATATAATAAATAGAGGAGATTTGATATTCTCTAACATAAAATATGATACAAAAATAAATGAAAATATTCCTAATAATACATGTATAATCTAGATATCCTTGATTATAAAGGATTTGCTTCTTATTTCTATAATTATAATACTCCCCTTCAAATTGGAGCATATAAGTCATTTGTGCTTAGTTTGCTTCAAAAAATGGCCAATCTTTGATCCTATTAGAGACTTAGTGGACATGTCATTCGACTCTTCTGTAGAGTTGACAAATCTAGTTGTGATTTCTCCAAACTCCATTTTTTTTCTCATACGAAATAATAATCTATCTCAATATGTTTGATCCTCCCATGCAAGAAAATATTAGACAATGTGTAATGTTGCCTAGTTGTCACATAGAAGATGCATTTATGAACTTTCTTCAAATTTAAGTTCTTTGTTGAGTTCTTATAGTCATATTAGCTCACAAATGTCATTGCGAAGTAATATGCTTCTCCACTTGGTTTGACCGCAATATTTTGTTTCTTACTTTTCCATAATATTAAATTACTTCCAACAAAATACAATACCTCAAAATGGAACGCCTATTAATTGGTGAACCTGCCTGGTCAACGTCAAAACACCCAACAATTTTAGTATTTGCTTTATCTTCATAAATGAGGCATTTGTCAGGAGCATTCTTAATATACTTCAAAATCCATATTACATCAATGGTCTTGACTAGTAGACTTTAAAATTGACTTACTCTGCTCGCTTCAAAGGTGATGTCAAGACGGATCACAATGAAGTAATTTAGTTCGCCAACTAACCTTTTATATATCCAAGGATTAAAATATGGTTCTTCTTGGACAGGTAGAAGTTTAATACTCGGAGCGATTGGTGTGTCCACAAACTTAGCATTTAACATCCTTGTTTCTTCTAAAATGTCCAAAGCATATTTTCTCTCAAATGTGACTAAACCATCCTTAAAATTGTGAAACTTCTACACCTAGGAAATATCTCAAGTTCCAATATCTTTGTCCAACACTTTTGAACAAAATATTGTTTTAGTTGGACAATACCCTCCTTAACACTACATATGATAACAATATCATCCACATATATAATGAGATAGATAAATCTTTGGAGAGAACAACGATAAAACAAAGAATATTTAACATTACTTCGGATCATTCCAGATTGATGGATGACAGTCCAAAAACGTCCCAATCATGAATGGAGTGATTGCTTGAGGCCATATATAGATCTATGTAGATGACATACCATATCAAATGACTCTCCCTATTAAAGAAATCAAGGAGGTTGCTCCATATAAACTTCTTCATTAAGAACACAGTGTAGAAATGCATTCTTGATGTCAAGCTGAAGAATAGTTGCAATGGAAAAGAGAAGTCGAATAAATATCATTTTGGCAACAGGAGATAAAGTACCATTATAATCTTGACCATAGATTTTTGTGTATCCTTAGGCAACCAAGTGAATTTTATAGTGATCAATTTTACCATTAGGTATTGTTTTAAGAGTATATAACCATTGACATCCAATAATTGATTTGCCAACTAGAAGAAGAACCAACTCCCAAGTAACATTACTTTGAAGGAAACATCTCATCAATCATCGTGTGTCACCACTCTGGTGAGTTAAAGCTTCACTTGGAGACTTAGGATTAGTGTAATGGGAGGAACAATTATAGGTAGAATGTGTACCTTTTAGAATAGCAATAGGTCAGTCATTTTCAGAGGAAACGAGAATCAATACGAGACAGTGTTAGGAAAGAATCAGCCTCCCTATACACCCTTATCTGTCATAGATGAGTTTCGTACAAAAATTTCAATAGGCTGCGAATAACGTTGATATACTCAAAGAAGTGTTGGACAAAGTCATCTAGTAGTAATGAAGAAAGATTGACAATGGTTGGAAAGTGACTAAATATGTCATAATTAGAAGGAGCAAGTGTATAGTATGGAACAAACTAAAAGAAAGAGATGTCAAAATACCAATTAAGATCAAGAAAAAACAACAATATCCCACAAAGACACATTTGAAGAAGAAAGTAGAAAGTTTATCTCAACTAAGTGTTAGGTTATGAACAAAACATATGTACCAAAAACACATGGAGGAAAAGAAAAGGATAGGGTACCCAATCATTAAGGACAGATGATGACATTGCTTAATGAGATAACAAGTTGTAAGGACAACATCCACCCAAAAATCAATGAGGAAGATGACTGCAAAGAAGTGTCTGAGTAGCTTCAATAAGATTTTTGTTTGAAGTAAAAAGACACGAAGTTTGATGAAGAATATCATCGAATGCCATGAACTACTGAAATAAGTGAGAAAGATACTCATGGGCATTGTCACTAGGAAGAATACGTATGTATATACCAAATTTTGTTTAAATTTTATTAAAAAAATTGAAATGTAGAAAACACTTATGATTGATTCTTCATCAACCAAATCTAAGTATATTTAGAATAATCATCAACAAATGTAACAAAATATTTAAAACAATAAGTAATCGTACAAGAAGGATCCCAAATATTAGAGTGAACTAACTAAATAAGAGACCAAACTCACATATTAAGAAAAGATTGACGAATACATTTTCCTAACTGATATGACTCACAATTCAAACTTGACAAATGTTTTAAATTTGGTACCATCTTTTGCAATTTTTTCAACCTAAGATGTCCTATTTGGACATGAATCATCATTGGAGAAATCGTTGATGCACACATTGATGGTGATGGAGAAAGATAGTCAAGGCCATGTAACTCACATCTAACACCAATCTTCTTGCTCGATAGTTGGTCCAACAAATAATATTAATTTTTGTGAAAGTGAAAAGAATATCATGAGATTGGATCAATCGAGTGACGGACAGTAAATTAAAAAGGTAGTTAAGGACATAAAAACAAAATCAACACTAATGGATGAGAGGAGTTTAGTAGTACCAATGCCGCAAGCTTGTTTTTGTGAATCATCAACGACAATTATAAAAGCCAAATTGACAACACTAGTAAAAGAGGAGAAAAGAGAACAATCACTACATATATGATCGGTTGCACTAGAGTCAATGATCCAAGGACCAAAAGAAAGAGATTGAGAGAGGCAAGTAGGTCAATTACTGGTGTGCCACCAAAACAGTGTTACTAGTTGATTGACGTGACTGACACCATTTAATAGAGTCTTTATATGTTGTTGGAGTCATACAAGGTAGATAAGTTGGTAGTGTAGAAGCAATCGATGAATCAACAGTAGATTTTTGGGTAATATTGGGTGGACAAGAGGGTTTCCCATGTAGCTTCCAACTGCTATCAATGGTCTATCCAATGCGGTGGCAATGTTTGATTTTTAGAATTGTGCAAAAGCATCCAAAGTTATTACTGTGTAATGCAAAGGCAGTATTTTCCTACAAACAAAATTTTTGTCTCCATGTGGTTTGAGGAATACAAAGGAGTGGAAATGATGCATAAGTCATACTCTTGTGACAAGACATACAAGCCCAAAGTCATAAAACGCACATCAATTTTAAATTTATTCTTTGCATTTGTAGATGGTGGGAGAAAATCAATAAAATCATGTAAGGCAACATGAAGTCATCCAAGATTACCAGACATAGGGTCCTCTGTACCATCGAAGCAAGAAGTGTCAAGAGAAATTGAGTATAAAGGGCACAGGCCTCACTCCAAACTGATGCACAGTCTCATGGGGACAGAAAATAAGTTTGAGTGAGGTGTGAACATTGAATTTAATAACACTACATATTTGAGCATCAATCTTTATCCATTGTTCTCTAGAAACAGATTCAGCAATTGTACTGAGATGGGATTTGTAGCCCAACCCAACCCACTTAACCATAACCCGATTTTGGAAGCCCAAGTTGAGTAGTTATACTCATCCAGCTTCTCAATATTAATAATATGGTTGGAAAAGATAGGACAATTTGTTCTAAATGTTGATGTGTTGCTGAAACTTGAAATCTAGAAAAAAAAATAATAAAATACTCCAAGAAAAAAGAAAAGTAATTTGAATCACCAAACGAACTCTAATGGAACCACCACCATGAGGGTAGGTGGGCTTAGAGGAGGCGATCTAAGCATAGGTTGGTCGACGACTGCCAGGAATCGTCGCACAATTTGCCATGTGCCAATCAGAGTTTCAGCTGAAACGGGAAGAGAAGATGAGCATGAGGGTGCATGGATGGATGGTTTACGTCGGCATTTGAATGGTTGGATAGATTGGCACAACATGATGGTCTTCAAAGTAATTGGTGGTCAATGGAGATGCATCGAAAAAATCATTGAAGGCAAGACTAGAATAGTGCACACAAACTTGAGAAAAAGGTTCACCAAAAAGAATACTCTAGAATACTTTGGAGATAGTGGATCTACCAAGCCAACATGGTTTTGAAAAGAAAAACTCTAAATACCATGTTAAACAATAGGAAAGAGAAACATTAAGCTAAAATCGTGTTTTTGAGAGGGCAGGTATGCTTTATTTATATTGAAAAAATAGACTCAATACAATAACCAGAAGAGATTTAATATCCTTTAATAATAAAGATATGATATGTGAATAAATAAAATGTTCTTAATAATATTTATATGTATAATGTAGATATTTTTATTATAAAAGATTTGGTCCTTATTCTGTAATTATAACAAGTTTGTAATTCACGGAACAAAAAAAATCTTTAGTGTAGTGAGTTACAACCTTCTAGAATTTTGTTCTGTCCCACATCGCCTTTGCTGCACCGTCCTACGACTACTTTTAAAATCAATCGTGTCACAAACAATTTAATGTGTCTTGCTTTATCCCTTACATTTTAGTAAATTAAACAGACCTTAAATCTAAACAAACTTAGAATTCACCAAAACAAAACATTGCTTTAGATTACACTATCTAGCTACCCCCCAAAAAAAAAGTATGTTATGCAAATTTATGGTATTGGTATCCTCTTCACCAATGTTAAAAATTCCTTCTCAGGAACCCCAAATGATGAACTATGCCTCACTATTTTACTAATCTGCTATCCCTAGCTTGTAACTTTTACTACATAAACTAATTTCGTAAAAAATGTACTAGTAGACGAAAGAAATAGCTACGCAAAAATTAATTACTTGCGATTTAAAGTAGCATGTCACGTTGAAGACTGAATTAAGAATAAAAAGTAGACAGTGTACATTTCTCTTGAAGAATAAGTAACACGGAGAAACTGTACGAACCTGGCACTAACAGATTTGTACATTTGCTGAGCTCCATAATAATTTCCCTCATTCACAACCTTCTCCAATTTTTCAATATTCTGCACGTCCCAAACGCAAGAGACTTGATATTTGACAAAACAAATGTAATGAAGCATAGGCTCCTCTGCTAAGAGTTCACAACAGAATTTTACATATTTTAAAATAAAAACCTCAGAACTCACCGAGAAAGAAAAAAACCTTAACAATAAAAGGAATAGAAAGTATAACCATTAATTTTCAGCCAATGCAACGGTTCATCGTTCAGGGAAAAACATACAGCTTATTTCTTATGAGAAAAGAAAAAAAAATGATTCCATTTAGATGAATCTGGAAAAGGCAGAAGCAAAATTGAAGGATCGCAGATTTTGCTTACCTCTTGAGCGGGAGGTAGTTCGACTTTTCTGGATCTCTGTCGCGACATGACGACGACGCTCTCTTCGTGCTTTTGCGAATGAAAAATAAAAACTGAAAAAGAAAAAAAAGATGTGTATTTATACAAGGACTATTCGGAGAATTTTGAGTTTCTTTAGGGACTAAAGTGAAAATAAAAAAGTTTGGTTAAACAACCTAGGTGGTTAGGGATAAGGAATAATAGGAAAATTGTAGTGTGAGGAAGATGAGTAGCAGAGGGTTTGTGAGAGGAGCTTCGTTAACTGCAAATGCAGTGTGGCATCGAAGAAGTTTCTTCCCAACGGTAACGGTTAGCGTCCACCGCCGCAAGTTGTTCAAGTTTCAGAGCTTCTCTTCTACCACCTCTTGTTCCTCTCTTCCGCCTCCGGATTTGCCTCGTTTGGCAAAAACTGCTCAAATTTCACTTACCCCAAACGAGGTTTTGCTATGTTTTCTGTTATTTCATTTCCTTTCTAATTGTAAATGTACTTTTTATCTTAATTTCAAATGTTATTGCAGGTTGAAGAAATTGCTCCCAAAATTCAACAAGTTATAGATTGGTAAGTCAAAACCTTCTATCTTGTAATACTATTTAACTTCATATTGTATAGGTTTCACTTCATATTAATGACATTCATTAGTAATTTTATTGTTCTTAATAAATTTTGATTGATAATATGGAAGAACACGGATAGTTAAAAAGAATGTGATAGAGTGTGTCCTACTAACCTGGAATTTGGATTCTGGAGGCTTTTTAGTTGGTTTTTGAGGAGTGGCAGTTTGTTTCTAAATGGAGATTTTGTTGTATTTGTGGAGATTGTTCTTGCAGTGAGCAAAACTTTTGAATTTGGATTGACTTGTATTGTGTGGCAGGTTTGGACAGCTACAGGGTGTTGATCTTGAAAGCGTTGAACCCTCCATCAGAGCAGGTTCTTTGTGAACTTATCATTGTTTTCATCATCTATCAATGATTTTATATTCTTACTTTGGATTTTCTGTACTGTTTGATTGCACTATACCTCGATGCCAAAAAATGTGAAACTTGCTTTGGAAATGCAAAAGGCAAGTTCTTTCATCTTCTTTTTGTGTTGTGGATTTGGGAGGGTTGTAAATTGTGATTACATTACATTCTTTCAGTTGAGAATGCATTGTTAGAGTATTTTTAGTTTGATGACAATTCCGTTTTCAGAGGCACATTAAACGTCAACCCCACTCTCAAATTGAATATGGCGTTCAATCCAATGTTATCAATGGCGGATGGTGAAGGGATAAAATTCTGCCATGTAAGCATGCCATTGCAGCCTATGGCATCGCCATTCACAAAATGAATATGGTGGTTGGCAAAATTCCACCCTGCCATGATGAAGATCATGGTACTGCCATTTAACAACATTGGTTCAATGTCTTTTTCTTGGGGTTGAGAACCTGGGTATGTCTAGGTTGAATGTTAGGATGGAGACAGAGACTTGAGGATGGAGCTCTGTATACTTAAGTGATATGGCTAAGTCATCATTCGATTGTAACATGGCTCATCTGGTCTGTACCACAGGATAATTGATACACCTTACAATAATACTTCCCTTAACAATTGTCCAACTAGGAATCAATATTTTTGATTGTGACTTCGCCTACTTGGCCTACCTGGCCTACATGTCACAAGATAATTGAAGTAACTTGCAACAATCTTCCTCTCAACAATTGTCCATTGAGAATCAAACTCGTGATCTTGACTCTAATATCAATTGTCGGATCTAACGTCTACCACTAGACAAAAAAATATAGTTGACAGTCAGGATGTAACTTTTTTTACTTAAAAGCATAGTAGTCCATATGTCATTGGATTATGTAGCAGCTCATCTGGCTTACACCACAGGACAATTGATGCACCCAACAACAGATATTTTAACTAAAATCTCTAACCAGACAAAAGATGAAATAGTATAAAAAATAGTAATCCTACCAATCTAAGTCTACACTTAGCAAAAATATCATTGACCTGGTTGACATTTCTAAAAGTATGAGACCAGGAATGAATGTGACCTTATACTAAAGCTAATCCACACTTTGGCAAATGAACGGTATTATCCACTCTCTAGTCATTGCTTTCTTATACTTCAACTCGGTCATGCTAGTCTGTTTAAATAATTGTGCTAATTGCCTGGGGTGGTTGTCTTTTTTCTATAACTTTTCATGGACAACCAAGAGGAAAGCGCAATATCAATTGACATGTTAAAGTGATTTTCAGTTAATGTGTCTACAACTTTTTATGCTCATTGGTTCTTTTACATGACTGGCAGAAAGCATCGTTTGCTAATTGGTTTGACTTCACATTTTGATTTGCTAATTATTTTTGTGTTATCTGTAGAAACTGAAAACAATTTGCGTGATAATGCTCCTGAAACATTTCAGCATAGGTGAGTTGGTTGTTTTTCGTGTTCTGTATATGTCAAGTGGACATAACTGGAAAACTAAGGGTGCTAACATAGTGTGTCCTTGACAGGGACGCCATGATCGCTTCTGTCCCGAGCTATGAAGAGCCTTATATTAAAGTTCCGAGGGTCTTAAGCATGGACTAAAGTTAAAATTGCTTAGATCAGTTATTTGGTACAAGGAAAACACATTCAAATCGCTTTTGTTGTACTTTGAAGGAACAACTCTTTTGGATTTTTCGAGGGAATTTAGTTCGGCTCGTGAATTCTGCAGTTGCAGTAAGTTTAAGTCACTCATGTTAGAATAATAAATATACTCATCCATACGTACATCTATACTAATATACATTTACATTCATGTACAAATATAATTACACATACATGTGGGGTTTGCAAAACAAAACAAGATATAACACGTTTGTAGCCATATGTATTATCATTAGCTTGTTGTGTCAAAACATTATCATTACTATAAAATGCTAAGCTGATAGAAAATAAGAATGTTATAAAAAAAAATTAAACTATTATGATGTACTACACAACTTATTTAATAAATAAAAACACTCATTTTCTACCAAAAAAGCATCACATAATCATTTAAATATTTAGTAGACTAATGACCTACATGAACAAAGAAAAATACCATAAACTTGGCATTACATTTTATTATCATTTTTATTGTAAATGACTAATTTATGTTAGAAAACCTAACTAATCACTTTTAATTTTCCTTTTGAATTAAGTTTTTTATGTACAAAAGTCAAACATAATACTTTAGTTAAAGAAATCAAAAACAGTATCGTCAAACTAAAGACTTGTTGATTTAATTATTACTTAATGTATTGATTAAATTTAGCATCTGGAGTTAGACTTTTTAAATACATTTAAGATCAACCAAATGTGAATCACAAGTGGTGATTTTTAATGAATTTCAATTAAATGAAAAATACAAAATATAGTAGTCTATCAAATGAAAAATGTTTGGGACGAGAAGGATGATATGTTATTCGTATATAGGATTTTTATGAAAGATTTGAATGAAAGAAAAATTTAATTTAAATATATTTGGTTATTGTTGAGATATGAATTAAATCGATATTTAACATTTATAAAAAAATCATCTAAATATTAAACCTTCTTTCATTAAAATATTAAAATTTAAAAAAAAAATATTTTTTTATTTTTATTATTTAAAAAATAATATCAATGATTATAAATATATCTAAAATAAAAAAAAAATTATAAAAAAAGAAAAAATTTAAAAAAATTGAAAACTGGCAGGTTAACCCTTCAACTTATCTTATAGAGTGGGTTATTACTTCTAGCCCGTTAACCTATCCTGCTATTGACGAATTAATGATGAGTTGGATTAAAATGGGTCAGATTAACCCGTTTTACTATCCCTAATTAGTAACATTTCAACCTTGATTTTGCTCATTTCACTACCTAAATATTAGTTGCTAAATTTTATCATTCTAAATTATTTTGGTAATCTCTTTAGTTCTATGTTTTTGAAGCATTTATTTATCATTCTCTATGGTTTTTTAAACATTATTTTTACATATTTAAATGATTTATGTAAACATTATATTTGAATCACTACATCTAAACCTTACACTACAAGAAAATCATTAAATAAAAACCAATTTTAGAGACAAAAAATAATTAGTTGCTATAGTGACTAAATTAGAAATCATTTTAGAGACTAAAAAAATTGTTGATTTCTAAAATAGTTTCTATTATTGATAAATAATTTTTAAATTGGTATCTAATTTGCTACCAAGGTTTTAACTACCAAATAATTAGTAGTTAAAACATTGGTAGCGAATTAGATACCAATTTAAAAACTATTTATCAATAATATAAACTAAATTAGAAATCAATAATTTTTTTAGTCTCTAATTTAGTCAATATAGAAATTGATTATTTTTTGTCTCTAAAATTGATTTCTATTTCATGGTTTTCTTGTAGTGTTATTATATTCTTTTAAAATTTTACTTTTTAAAATTCCATTTTCATTTTGAAAAGGATTATTATTTTTATTAACTTATCCTGCTCAACATTCTTCATATAAATAATATTTATAGACATCACTTATTATTTTAGTTTTTTTAAATATTTTAAAGCTCTTTTTGTATTTTCAATATTTGTTAACATCTTTTTAATCTTTACTTTTTTATGTTATATTTTATTATAAACATAGTTAGTACTAACATTTTTATTCTTCTCAACTTTGTTATGTATTTTTTTTAAATTGCTGTATATTTTAAATATGTTTAGGAAATATCATCATTTTAAAATTTTGTTATTTTCAACTTCGTCACATTTTAACAGCATTAATCTTTCTCCAGTTTTTTCTTATATTTCTTAACATCACATTTAGGATTGGGGAATTTAGCAAGTTTGCTGAAGTAGAAATGTATTTATAGATTGAGTTCTTAAGTAATTTTTATAAATGTCTCGAAATGTTAACTTAGGTTAGGCTAATGTTTAATTGTATTGAAACAGACGTATCATATATCTTTTGAGGTAATTAAAACACAAATTGGATGGACATGTTTCTCAAACAAGTTAATTAGTCTTTTATAGAAATTTATGGATGGTTTCATGCTTCTTACCTTTTTACTCCTTTATTTTTTTAAAGCTGGTCTGAGTCAGTTTATATATGATTTTTTATCATAAATTGTCTGAATTTGATAACATACGGATATTAGTTGTAAGTTTTTCATATTTCCCTAAATCATTTCTTTATTCTTTTATTCTCATACATTTATAGTCATTTATTGGATAGTTCTTGAAAAAAAATATAGTATGTGTTACGAAACTTAATATTACATACAATAAATAGATTTTTTTATTTTTTATTTAAAGAAGTGAAACAATTGTTCCTAAGAACTTCATTTTGCATTTTAGTTCTTGAATGTTTATATGGATTCTAAGAACTTAACACCATAACAAATGCTGGACATTGTTATTTTTGAATGTTGGTCCAATGTGATATGGTAAAACCCAAAAATCCAAATGATGAATGTTCAAAGAATGTTATCATTCAAGAACTTATTTGGATGATGCAAAGTTAATCTTTTGAATGCATATCGATGAATTAATTATTGATTATTTGGAAATTGAGGTGAAAAATAGTTTGGGTATTATTATAAAAAAAAAATTGAGAGGAAGAAAAGAGAAAAATGAAAGATAAAGAATATGAAAATAAATATTTCTTCTGGTTTTTTATTGAGATTAAAATAGAGGGTCGGAATATATACAAACACTAAAAAGAGAGAATGTAAAATAAAAAGCAAATAAATACTACAATAAAAAAAAAGACAAAGCAAAAGTTAGACATATGCACAAAGAGGGATAACTAAGAATTAGAAAAGAAAATTGATATTAACTTCCTTCTAAAAGTTTTATCCAAATCCTTTGACATCCTGCAAGTTGGGGAACAAAATATTGATGAGACCCAACTTGAAACAAATATTTTTGAATGATTGAGACTTAAAGTTTTAGTATAAATGTCAGTTAGTTGCTTTGTGGTGAAAATGAAAAGCAAATTGATGAGACTTTTCTTCAAATTTTCTTTAAAAATGTGACAATTTATTTCTATTTGTTTCGTACCCTCGTAAAACATTGAATTTGTTGCAATGTATCTTGTTGAGTCATTGTCACATTGTAAAAGAGACGATGGTTTAAAAGGAACTTTGAAATATTGAAGAAAATAAGTTAACAATTGAATTTCACATGTAAGAGCGATGATTGCTCTTTATTAAGCTTCGCGTGAATTTTTTGATATTGTTCTTTCCTTCTTTGATTTTCAGGATATGAGGGAATTCCCAACATACACACTAAAACTAGTCAATGACTGTTAAGAAAACTTCTGTTATTTTAGTGAGATTTTAGAATAAATCTTTGGAATTTAAAGAAGATTAAAAAAAACTTTGCTATTTTGGCGAGACTTTAGAATAAACCTTTGGGACATAAGGTTAAGGAAAACTTCTGTTACACTGAGGTTTTAAAATAAATTTTTGAAACTTAACTAAGGATACACAAATCTCCATTATTTTACTGAAATTTTAGAATAGACTTTTGCAATTTAATAAAAATTAAAAAATTCTATATTAATTAAATTCATTCGTGATGTTATATTAATCTCCGATAAATAACCTCACGTTAAAACTTTTTTTTTCTTCTAGTGGAAGTTGCATTATATTTTAATTGTTGAAAATTTAATGACGTTGATCCAAGTTATATACATATAATAATAAAATAACACTCATTTTAGTTCTATGCTATTTTTAATGAGTTATTACATGAAAAAAAATTTATTTATGTGTTAGAAATTATAATTATATTGGAAACATGCAATGGATGAAAAGGGAGTTTTGTCAATAATATTAAGATGAAAATATTATCCTTTTCATTTCTTACATATTTTAACTCCCTTTGTCTTAATTTTTAATTTTTTCTATTTCTTTTCTTTTTCAAAAATATTTTGTGACAATGTCTTATGAATTTTTTTATTAATATGATAAATTTTATCTCTTAACTATTAAAATAATTAAAATTTTAAAAAATTATTAAAATTGATAAATCATGTCACCTTAATATATTTTATCCATTTTAATATTTTTTTTTAAAATTATTTATTTTAATAATTAAGAAGTCATCATATTTGGTATCAGTACTTGGAAGAACAAGTATCTTTCGTACTACTATTTGTAACCATTAGCTTCAAAGAAACATAAATGGCTGCTCCAATATAATCTTCATGCTTGAGAGAGACTCTAGTGACTGCAGATATTTATAGTGGACTTCTGTCTTACAATGTTTTGGATCATCACTCACCTCACCCATTCAAAAGTCTCTCTCAATCACAATGATGGCTTACTCCAAACAATTTTTTCTTTTAAAATTAAATCTAAAACAAGTAAGAGTTAACATTTCATTCACTAAAAAAGGTATTAAATAAAAGTTAATTTTAAATTAAAAAAATAATTAATTAATAACTAAATTATATATTATTTTAAAAATTAAAAAATTATTAATATCTAAAAATTATTTTTATTATTAATAAATAGTTTTTAAAAATAGTATCTAAATACTAGGATTTTAAATACCAACTTTGAAATATAAATAATTAATAATTAAAACCTAGATGCTATTTAATTAGATATTAATTTTAGAATAAAAATAATTAATAATTAAAACCTAAGTAATTAATTATATATAATTTGAAAATTATTTATTAATAATATAAATTAATTTAAATATTAATAATTTTTTAGTTTTTAAAATAATATATAATTTAGTTAATATAACAATTAATTATTATTATTTTTAAAATTGAATTCTATTTAATAATTTTTTATATTAAAGTTTACTTTATAATTCAATTAAACTAAAATTGTGTCTTAAACTTAATAATGTTTTTTAAAGTATAACTAACTATGTATAGCAACTAAATTACCGTTATATTTATGTCTATAAAATGGTTCTGGAGTAAGAAGTGATAAAATTTCAGCACTAATTGGTGATCAATTGTGTATTAGAGACTGATCTGTCATTTTGACTACTAAAATATATTTACAGATCTTATTTCAGCCACAGGTCAAGTTTATATCCAGAACAATGAAAATTTTCAATAGCCGAATGATTTTTTTTCAAGTAAATTATAATAATAATTTGAGGTTTTCTTAAATTATGATATTTCAATTCTTTTAAAATTTTACACAAATGTCTCTTTTGTTCTTGTTTTATAAATATTACACTGTCCCTACTTATTTTATACATGTATTTTCTTAAAATAAGCAAAAAAAGGTGTAAGTATAATTAAAAAAAATAATGAAATCTCAATCTAACTTAATCTTATATTTTAAAGGATGTTGAGAAAAATATTTTTGCGTCTATTAGCTAAAACATTTAAGAAAGTATTTTTAGTGAAATAATTATTTATTATGACTTTTAACATGTTTAGTTAAACTTACTTAAAAAAAAAACAGCTTTATGTTTTCTTTAGAAACAACTTCAAGTTGCTTCTCAATAAAGATCACATGAGTAGAAGAGAGAAAACCACTTTTAATTAAAAAAAAATCACATATATCATTTGTCGCCTAAATAAAATTATTTAGAAATAAATTACTTTTAACCATCATATATATTTTTAACTTAAACAAGAACATTTTCTCCACAAATACACAATCATCCATAATTCATCTTTCAAATAAAGATTAATGAAAAGACTATTTTATTTCATTAAAGGAAACGAAATTATCTTCATTGAACCTACCTAAAAATAGGGTGTACTTGAGTAAATTTATGGTCCACCACAATAAATAAAAAATCTTAAACTATAACTTGAGTTAGGTTTCTCTAATTGACATTTGATCAGATTGGATTGAATTAGGTCAATTCACTATTGCATCTTCACTATTTTCTTGTATACTTTTAGAATTTGAAAAAAATAGATTATATTATTTAATCTAAAAACATGAACTTTAATAGCAAATTTAATTGAAAAAAACGCACGTGGAAACAACACACATAATCACGAACTGCAGAAAATAAACAACATATGATTTAACGTGATTCAGTTGTCAACTACAACCTACATCTACGCGGACAACTATTAAGTTTTCATTTTGTTCTGTTGCACACCAATTACAAGTACAATAATCTCTTTAAATATAAATTATAAAGGGGACACAATTATTAAGCTCACTCACTAAATATGATGTCTAGTCGGCATAATCCAACAAAATTAAGTGATGTCAAATCTTAAATAGTGTAATGTGAAATTAAGTTTCTACTATGTTATACCTTAAATTTATGTATATTTTGTGAAGTTTTTATTAGGAATGTTAATTTTTTTATATGATTTTAAAAAAAATATATATATTTAAATTTTTTAATATTTTATATACGAGTTAAAACATCTCAAATACTAAATATATATTCATTTATTTATTATCGATAAAAAAATACTTAATTTAAGTGTATATGGTAACCATGAGAATGGAGAATGGGGATGATAACATAGATTTGTTTGGCAATAATTGAGTGGGGTGTTAGTGGAAAGATATGGCTAAAAATGATTGATGGTGATTTAACATTTAAAAATTGCAGTTTCTTGACTTAGTTATATATGTTGAAAGTGATTGGCATGATAATAAGATGAATGATGCTTTGTTTTTGGGCCAAATGAAATTGTCTTTTTGTGGTATAAACGCCAAACCTATGTATCATCGTCACAGACACACTGGTTTCTGAAAAGCACTAGAATGAAGGAAAGGGACAACTTGTCAACAAAATTTGTCGTGAGGGACCTATAACTAATACCAGAACATCATTCTTTCACAAATTTATAGTTAACACTATAACTGGATTTATCTAAATCTATAACTTTTTTTAACGAAATTTTAATCAAACTATATATGGTACTTTTCGAAGAATCATTTGCCCTTATATTTGCTTTTTTTAATAAAATATTATATTTAATAAAATAATCACTTTTCGAGTTGTGAGATGAATGTAAAAAAGAGAAAAGCTTTTCTTGTAAAAAAATAAATAATTGTAAAAAAAATAATTCCTCTTGTAAAAATTACTTTAAAAAAAATTTGTTATACAAGTGCATGTAAAAAATTAAAAGTTAAATATATATTTTGTTTATATAATATGAGATGAAATTGTTTTTCTTTTTCTAATTTAAATTTTAGAACTATTGATTACTTACCGTAAAGACTTATTTTAATAATTTTCTTAATAGAGATATAAAATTTGAATTATAATTAAAAAAACTAGTTAGTATCCAAAAGATATATATCTATGTATCGTTTTTATTAACATATGAGTTTTGGTTTACTCTCCTATATTTTTTTGTATTCTTTTAATAATAATACTTTTTTTTATGTGATGACAGATGATTGTTATTACTTGAGGTGTCAGTTTAATAGAGATGCTAAGTTGCATAGTGATACCTAACATGAAAGTTTTTATATAAAAAAAACTTTGAATTATAAACGAAAACTAATTTCCCAAAAAATACATAAACAAAAATTATATTTAACCCAAAAATTAACAAAGATAGTAGGTGAACTTTTTAAATGAGAAGATAAAAATTAACAAAGATGAAGTTGTCATCATGTTGATAAGTTGACTAATTTAGAATTTATTCATAGAGAATCTTTTCATTGGTATAATATGTTTCTATTTAATCTGTTATTAGAATTCTTTATTAATAAGTATAGTCTACCTATGTATCGTTTTTGTTAACATATAGGTTTTGGTCTAGTCCTCCTATATATTTGTATTTTTTTAATAATATTTTTTTTTTCATGTGGTGACAAATGAGGTGTTTTGACCATGATGGGGTTATTTTTTTTTGTTTTACCAAAATGGGGTCCGTTTAAAAAAATTACAAATTTAGGCAAGTCGTGCCAATTCGATACGACTTGTCCCAATTAGGCACGACTCCTGCCATGTCATACTAAAGTCGTGCCAACTTGGCACGACTTCTGCTCTGTCATACTGAAGTCGTGTCAACTTGGCACGACTTCTGCCCCGTCATATTGAAGTCGTGCCAACTTGGCACGACTTCTGCCACGTCATAATTGTTTTTTTTTTTTTATTGTTTATGTATTGGGTAGTAAGTTATGTAATGTTAAAAATTAATTTGATACATAATTTTCTAAAAGTGTTAGTTTTAAGGAACAAAAAATTGGATA
>Ga0123342_1000861_pt1 | contig 50060 bp, 23 predicted proteins | sample Turbeawhitnodule_FD_89960 | JGI IMG/M metagenome (GOLD analysis project Ga0123342, IMG submission 89960) | Root nodule microbial communities of legume samples collected from Mexico - Turtle bean Mexico white nodule | ecosystem: Host-associated > Plants > Roots > Nodule | place: Mexico: Nepantla...
AGAGATATAAAAAAAAAAAAAAAAAAATAATAAAGATAAAGAGATAAAAAACACCAAATATTTTTTTTAAAAAAAAATATATATATATATATATATATATATATATATATATATATATATATATATATATATACACGTGGTTGTTGTGTTGTATTTCATCCATGTATGAATAATTAAAAGTAGAATGTATCATTTTAATATTTAAATTTTCCATTAATTTGTTGAAATACATATACTTATATATATAATTTATAAATCGAGATCTTTTATAGAAATATGTAAGGTGAAGGTCTCCTTACTTGCCTAGTAGTTGTGTTTTTAAGATGTTCTCTTTTTTATGTTGATGATCTCCTTTGATTCATGGTGGGTGTGTATTTTGCAAAAAAAAAAATTGATTTCTTTTGTGAAATTGAGAGTGATAAATGCTATTAAAACATAACTTTTACCTGTTCCAAGCCAATCTACTTATAGATTCGTACTGGGCCTCAACACGAATGAGCCTACATCAATATAGATATTGTAATTAACCTCGTGTTAGTCTCACATTACGATATGTTTAAGTAAATTTAAGGTTAACTTTGGGTTTAATATTCTTGTTTGTTAGTTTTCCAAGATGTCCTCGACAGAATTTCCAACATTATTATGTAATATTTTTTACATTTTATGGTGTAGGCAATTTCAGTCGTGTATAGTACACTAGCCCATCAAGCTTAGAAAGCTTTGCTTGTGAGACTTTTTAAAAATAATTCTACAAACATTCTTTGTTGGTTGTAGAGATGGTCTCGACTGTTTCCCTAGCGACTCGAGGGGTTTTCCCTACATAGTTTTAGAAGGTTTTTCATATGGGTTGGTTGGGGACTTGAAGCGACATTTCTCGTTACCTGTTTTTGAAACAGTTGTGTTTTTTGGATGTTGATAGCTCTAACGATTGGGAAAAATGTGTTCTTTAGGATACCTTGCTTTTCAGATTCTATAAGTACAAGTGGATCCTAGTGTTGGGACCACCTGTGTTTTATCATTCGTCCAAGTAGTGGCTAGGTGCAAAGAATTCACTTTTTTACAAGTTTAGTTATGTCTTCTTCTTCGACGAGTGCATTGGCATTTTCGAGTGGGTACTCGTTGAAGGATTTCAATGAGCCTTCAGTCATCATCGTGGGTATCATAATTGCCTCTGTGATTGGACATGTCGGGTTGATGCTCTTGGTGAATCTATAGATTTAGTTGTGAACTTGGTCGAGGGTGGTCTTCCACCTTGGTTGGGTTATGATTGAGTAGACATGTGTGTTGATGGTTGTTTATGATAGGGTCATTTACAGCCAGTGTATTGATACTTAACAAAGATGCTGAGGTGGGCATAATTTTGTTGGAGCAGAGTAGTGTTGTTGACAAGGTATGTGATGGTTGAGAAGGGGTTATGTACAAGTTCTTTTATATGTATGTGTGTTTCTTCAAAGATCTTCATATGGAATTTCTTTTTGATGAGTTCACTATAAGGGTTCTTTGGGTCTTAAATGTTGGTCCTACTCAGTTGTCACTCGTGGGTTCACTGCAATCTTTTCACTTGTTGTGAGTTATTCGTATTAAAACCCTCATTGCAAGTTTTTTTTCATTATTATAGTTTTCGATTAACTGACCTTATCGGTTGGTTGTCACTTGTAAGCTATTTTTCATCATGTTTGACTTCCAACTTCTTGCCTCCTCCAACATAGTCCATTAATTTGTTGAAATATATATACTGATCTATAATTTATAAATCAAGATCTTCTATAAGAATATGTGTGGTGTTCTTGTATGACTCGAGAAGGTCTCCTCGTTTGCCTAATAGTTTGTGTCTTCGGAGATGCCTTCTTCGTAATTTGATGATCTCCTTCAGTGTAGGTTAGGGATGTGTACTTGCAAAAGGTTCTTTGATGCTCAAATCACTCATTTTGGGTAAGTTGGAGTGATAAATGTTATCAAAATGTAACATATACATGTCCTAAGCAAATTTATTTGTATTCAGCCTCAACACTGATGGTTTAAATCACTGATATGCTTATTAAATTAATTTAAGATTAGCTGATAACAAAAATGTTGATCATAAATGTCATCTAAACAAATTTGAGGTCGAAAAAAAAAATTTAACGTCATATCTATTTATTCTTGTTTATCAATTCTTCAAAATATCTTTAACTCTATTTCCATAATTGTTATCTAATATTTTTTACTTAGAAGATAATCTCAGCCGTGTATATAGTACATATGGGATACGGTGTTCTATTTAATGCAAAGTTAAAAAAGTTTATGTTATTTTAATACGTATGGAATATAGTACGTTTGAATACGTACTCACTATGATTCTCTTAGATGATAAATAGTTGCATGTGAATTGATTTTACGATGATTTACTACTCAGTAATTTGTTATTGGTCGATCCATGTTCCTTGATATCTATATACAGTATGGTATTGTATTTATACGTATGATGTATCCTTGGCAATGGTGAAAATGATGAGTATCTTAAGAATGTAACATTGGAAGGGTAGGAATAGGAAGTGGAATTTGGGTGTTGTTATATTTTATATGTTTATATACGCCGGTGTTGAGGAAAAGGCAAGACATAACATATCCTTTCCTACAATGTATCAACAATTTGAGTGTTTAAATATGAAGGGACATCGTGACCCATGTCGTGTGTGTTTTTATAGTTTGTTTAAGGAGAGTGGTACTTGTATCTGAGTTTTATATTCACAAGAATACGTGCCCAGCATCAAGCTGTTTGATACTCTACTTTTAAAATACAGGAGCATTAATTTAGAAGAAAAGAATATTAAAAAAATGGTTGCAAATGGGTCGTGCCCACGAGTGGGTTTCGAGAGAGCAAGGCCCCTGAAAACCCGGATGATTAGTTAGAAAACCCAAATACCTAATCTTAGTTCCATGTACTGCTGATGGCCTTGTCTCTTTCTGAGGACAGGCCCACAATGCAGGGTTGAATTTTGGTACCTAAATATCTCTAATCAGTGGAATTTTACTTGTCATTTCAACTCAACACTTTGAGTCAATGCATGCAGTTCCTTAGCTGGAGCTGTCCACAATTATATAATATCAATGCACTTACATAATCTATGTATGCCATTAATAATAATATGATCCTTCTTATTATCATCGCTACAAATTATTCATCAAAAACAATCAAATGAGGAACGGTGTTGGTTCTCTCATGCAGCCCACTCAAAAATCCTAATAATGCTCACTAATTAAATGGGCTGTGACAAGTTTGAAGTGGGAGCCAACTTTTTTGCCCACACTAGACAAGAAAAGGAAAATCACATGTCCTGCAGTTTATAAACGGCATACAATATGCTATTATACGCGAATAAAGCTTGCTTCAGTTTGCCAATTAATTCCCAAACACAAAACCAGAAACCGTGAAGGAAAGCACGAGTAGTTATGCTTTTGCAGAACAGGGTTTTTGGACTTCACCTTGCGCTCTACCAAATCCCCTTATTCTCTCATTTCACTTTCTCTTTCTTTTGTTTTCTTCCCTTTTAGTTGTACTACTCTCTTTTCTTTTCTTTTCTTTTCTTTTCTTTTCATTTCAAATTTTCTCCCTTCACTTCTAGTTAACCAAATAAAACATCACAATATTCCATGTGTCTGTAACCCAACCCGATTTCTATCCTATCCGTTGTTGTTATTATTGAATCATGATGTTTAGTGATAACAAAAGCATGTTCCTTCCACCACCCCCATTTTGAGGCACAAAATTTTGGGTTGCCACCAAATCCTCCCCATTATGCCTATTTTTCAGAGCAGATTGGGATTCCAAATTCCAAACCAATCAGAACTCAGTGCTGATCAACGCCCCCAATAAAAAGAAACATAAAAACTAACTACAAAGCCCAAAGCCACCTTATTCAATCCTTTCTCTTCCACTCTTTCTTGGAATTTAGGTTCTTACACTATAATAATTAATTAATGAATCGTTATTCATTATTAGAGAAAACGAACAGAAGTCACATAGTCTCCACTTTCACCATGGTACAGGTGCCACTCACAAACGGTGCCGATAACCGGTAATAAACGGTGAAATGTCAGTGGGACCAACACAGGCTCAGCGTTCACCCTTCTGTGTCTTGTAGTCTCGAGACAAATCCCCCATGCGACCATGTTTCTCTACTTCCACTTTGCACTTGCAGCCTTTACCACACTCCATGCTTCACATCACTCGTTTATCTCTACACTATTCAAAACAAGATATTATTATCAAAACCCTATTACTCTGCAATGCACTGCATGTTAGATATTAATTGCAACATTGTTTTAGTTTTAAATATATTTACTAAGTGAATGAAATCTTCCTAAGATCACTTACATGTCATACGTGCATGTCAAAGTCGCTCAACCATTTTTTTTTATGGGAACAAATTACTATCAAGGATCCTTTGATAAAATAAACCAGACGCGATCTTTTCTAGATCAGACAACAAAATACTAGTGCTTTTCTTTTTATTGGAGCTCATTCACATTCACATTAGAATAAACATTCGTATATGCATTAGAGTTTCAATCAACAAAAGCAAAGAGAAATATATCTATGTGTGTGTGTGTGCGCGCTTTTTTCTAAATGTGTGAGGCTAATTATGTGGGACTGAAAGAAAGACTGATAACTTGGTCTAGACACATTCATGCGCACGTCCGATACACGTCTCTTTTGCATTAGAAAATTTGGAGTTTGGAACAATCTTGCAAGATATTTTTATTTAAGTAACTCAAATTCGATAGAGGGCACGTGATATGCTTCAATATAACCTAATCTTCATCCTCAGTCAATATTATTAAAAAATATTCAAAGAAACCAGCTGTGGCTGTCTCTATTTTTTTTTTTTACATTTTTACTTTTATAAATAATTAATTAATGCTTTTATGAAAGTTTAAACACTCCACACTCTAATATAAACGTTTACAATGTTATATTAAATATTTTAACAGCGATTGTGTTTCCTATCGATGTAGATTGTATCATTTTATACATCAGTTGTAATTTATAATTGATATTCTACACATATTAGAATTATGATCGATATAAAAGGTGGTGTTCTTAATTTTCCACTAGGCTAATAACTATGTCAAGAAACTTGGTATCATGAAGACTACAAACAATCAAACTCCTAAGATTTACGAGAAAAGCGCACAAAAATAATTCAAGGATTTAAGATAGAAGAGCTGCAAATTAAAGTGTGCATGCGAGATTCAATACATTTTAAAGAAAGACAAACACACAAGGTATTAAAAGTGAACTAGGGACAGAATAGAATAGGAACCTTAGGTATGGAAGTAGGTATTAACACTTTGTTTGGTTTGGGTGTGGAAAGTGGAGGACTAGTTTACAGTGACTTTGATAGAAAATGAATGAAAAATTATGGAGTTTGATTTAATGGGCAGATAGTGAATTTGAGTAAAAAATTTATTTGTAAATACGATTGAATTAATTAATGTTGGTAGGTTGTTTTTATTTTCAAAATAAAAGCATTTTTTATATAAAAAAAAGATCTTAGTTGAGAAAATGAAAATAATTTATTTATTGGAAATATTAATGATTTGAAAATATTATTTATTAATTGTCAATAATAATTATAAAAAATAAAGAAAATTTCAATAAATAAAATTATTTTACAAAATCAAATGTTAGACACCGGGATAAATTACTAATTCATCTAACAATTTATACAAATTTATCACTTTCTCTTTATTACACACTCCATTTTCTCTTTTAAAACTTTTCTTACAAATCACTAATCACCTAAACCAAATATGCACAATCATAAATAATTAAAATCAATCCTGACAATTACTTACTAATAGTAAATCACTTATACTTAGCAATGCTTAATTGAAGAATCTAACCATGTTATGGAAGAATCTAAGGTGGATCACTTATATTAATTAATTCTTTCAATAAAAAAAAAATCTAAGATGGAATAGTAGCATCGACAACAAGATCAAGCGAAGAAATAGGGAAAAGTAAGAAAATAAGACAGTGATGATACTGCATCAATTTTAGTAACTAACTAAGTATTAGCAGATTTACAAACTTATTATATAGGATTATTTTTATATTGTTTTCTATGAACAATGTCATTTTAATGACTAAATTTATTGATATAAAAATATAGAACACGTAACGTATTTTACTGAATTCATTAACTTTTTCTAAAAAAACACATTTTTAATCAAGGATTAAATTTAATTTTTCTAATGTTTAAACGCTAAATTTATCCATTTAAAAGTATAAAGTTTTACAAGATTTCTCTCAATTTATAAAAAAAATTAAAAGATATATTTTTAGTAAAAATATTCTACTAATCATAATTCAGCATTAAATTGGGTATGAGAGTTAGTTTTAGAAATAAAAAGTCAAATAACCAATATAATCATTGTTTTGGAATAATGATTCATTAGCTTAGGAGAATTAAATATTACTCCACATTTGTGTCTGTAACTGGAAACATAACCCATGTTGTAATTCACGAACGCCTCAAAAAAGGTAATTCTTTTCGTGTCTTTAAACTCATAAGTTGTGATTTTTTTACTCTTCTAAAGGGTAAAGTATACTTTTAAAAGTAAAGTGTGATTTTTACCATTTTTAATTAAAACGGTTAAGTCGTTGAACATGTCACGCACGGTGATTAGCAACAACAAAAAAACAGAGAGAGAATGTGATGGACAGCTATAAGATTTCAAAAGTAAAAAGCTCTTAATCTATTATTTTTCTTTCATATTTGTAACAAAATAATGTATTTTAATTCCCCCACTAAATTAGCTTTCAGTTGAATGAGATTATTTTGTAGGGACAGCAGCTGAATGGTGAGTTAGTGTTGTAATTTAATACATATTAGATCTTGGTCATAGTTTTCTTTAAAGTTAGTTTTTGTTGTCTCTGTGGATTCACAATCCTTTTTCATGTTTAAAATTGTGTGTGTAATGAGTTTCAACCTTTTGCAACTCTTTTGCTTTGTAAGTTAGAGTACCTCCCGTACTCTTTATTATTAACAAAACTTTTTTGGTGATAAAAAATTAGAATAGAAACTCTTCGAAATAGTATTTTTTTTTAATGAAATTTATAAATTTAATTCACTTTCCCTCACGTTTGCAGCTTGAGAACAACTTTATGTAAGAAAGAAAAAGCTTAGCAAGGGAAATCTGATTCTTTTTTATCTGCTAGAGAAAACTGCATAATGTAGGTCTTTTACTTTTTTGCTCTTCTTTTGGTTTGGTTTACTTTTGGGAATTATATTCATTGCAATATGTCATCCAGGCAGCATCTTTTTATTCGGAGGGCAAAAACTTGCTTTCCATGAAGGGAATTTTTATTTACTTATTTTAGAAGTGATTTATTTCAAAAACAAAGTGTTTGATCTGATTGTTCTCCGATTTAACTATACTTGTGAAACGTGCAAAGAGTCACGTGGTAGAAATTAAGTTGGTAAGTAAAGAAAATGAATCATATGTAGAAGTGTGACGGTGTGAAGTGTGTGGAAGTTGGAAAAAAAAGGAAGTTATTACGTTTTGTTTGTCTGTTATGTGATTTCTTCTGATATGGATGAAAATTATGACACACACAAAACCAACATCTCTTGCTTCGGGGAGAAGCTTATGGACGCGTTCTTGGTGAAGATAACATTTAATATCATTCCATTCTGTAATAATATTATTACCATTATTATTTAAAATTCACAACTCTGAAGCTTTGCCACCGTTACTATCTTTTATTTTTGTTACATGGAAGTACGAGCTAAGTTGTTCCATCTCAAACAGAGAAACAAAAATAAATACCGACAGCATACTAATTAAAGCTTCAAATTATGCGGCAATTGGCCCATCTTTTTAGAATACCTCTTATAATTCACTAGTTTATGTTTCGGAGTTATTACACTAACGTGATCTGCTGCACCAAAATTAACTATTTCTAAATTGATTACTTAACTTTATTACACATTTTTATTTCTAAAATATTTTTAATATTATTTCTAAATGTATTGGCATAAAAATAAAATTATTTTTACAATAATAATATTTAAGACATATAAATTTATTTATTTATTATTTTTATTATTATTCATGCAACCTATACTAATATATATATTTTCTTTTTTATTTTTAGAAATATAATATTGTTTATTTCATTATTCATCGATTTATATCATATAAAAATGACATTCACGAACACAAAAAGTACAGTGTTAAAATTATCTCTGTTGATAAAAAAAATTATTGATAATATATATGTACTTTTAAATACTATAAAAATATTGTATTAATCTAACACATAATGTTACTAAAAAAAATTAATTTTTTTGTTAACAATTAAAAATTTCAAGAAAACAGAATTACAATGATGAAAAATTGAAACTACTAGATCTCTATACTAAAAGAGTAGGTTTTGGTTTTGTCTACCGTCAGAAAATGGCAAGTTGTTTCGGTTTTAAAATTTACAAGAACTCAATAAAAAAAGTACCTTACTTTATTACAAAATCTAGTAATTAAACCTAATAAAAAATTAACCAAACAATATAAACTGTTTTTATTGAATGCAATAACCTAAACTAAATCCATTGTTACAGAAAGTAATAAGCGGGTAATGTTATTAGAAAATTATACTATGATATTAATAATTGAAATTAAAAATAAAAACATGTATAACATATTTTTTATTACTATATGTGTGTGTAAAAAGAGTTTGATCCTTTTTTACAGTATTTAAATTACACAATCTATACTTTTTATATAAAAAAAAATTAATCAATTAAATTTCATGATATTATCCTAACTACCATGCATATCAAATTTTACATAATTGACATTATATACATACTATTTAATAATAAATATTTACATAGTTTATATATATTATACGTTAAAATTAATTGGTGTGTTATAAATCTTGTATGGTTTTAAAATCACACAAAATTTTGTGTACGCGATCTAATTAATAAAAATATAAAATTCACTAACTGAATTGATTAAACTGTTGTACCTGAACTAAACATGCAAACTCACAGGAAAAATAAATAAAAAGTGAGCAAATATTATAATTGAAGCAAACGAATTAAATTGAAAACTAAACAAGAGAAGCTGGTGATGCAAATTAATTAAACGATTGTTGAATTTAGTATGTGTTTATTTGCAAATTGCATGGAATTTAATTAGCTTAGTATAGTGGGAGAAATGGAATTGAGAAGAGAAAAATGAAAAAATGAAATTGAAAGAAAAGAAAAAATAGAAAAGCAAGTGGATGGTGTGGTGGGTGGCAGCTGAATATCGAAGTTGCACAACATTAGCTAGCTAAGCTAGCGTTGAATTCACTGAACCCAAAGGAGTGTGATGTGCCGGTCACACTCAATTCAAGGGCATCGAATCTCGTACGGACACACAAACAACGATATACTTAAATTCATGCACTCCATCACTCATCATTTTCACTCAAATTTTGAAATTTTTTAAATCCAATATCTTGTTACTAGCTAGCAATGAACTGAAAAGAAAATAAAAATTAAGGTGATAATAGATGATGTTGAGTTGAAGTAGCTTTAGAGGAGAGGGAAGAGAAGGAGGAGGTTGTTCCAATTTTAATATAAATGAAAAGGTGGGACGCAACCCACCGAGTAATTTGTCGAATTCGGTGTTCTTGGCTGTGTGTCTGCCTTGGCTTAAACTTTTGTTTCACTTGGCTCAATGTCAATGGAGGTAGAGACTCATCATAGGACCACTTTCCAAGGATTCATTACTCTTAACTCTGATTTTGTCTCAAGATCCATATATATATTTCTATTATTTGCTGCATTGGGTTACCTCTCCTATATCATGGGATCTTTCAAAAACACAACCACACTGTTATAAGTTTGATCTTAATTTTATGTAAACATATAAAAGGTGATTCACAAACACCAAAAACTGAAGGTCAACATTTAAATTATTTTTTATTCCATTAATAGAATTAAAATGTTTTATTCTTTGTATATATCGAATGAGTAAAAATGTAGAAACTTGAAAGAGGCTTTACTGGGGAGGAAATTAGCAACGCTTGATTTTATATTTTGGTAAATGTCAAATGTGTCCACTTGTCTAAACCAAGTTGCGCTGGATACCTCTTATCCCATTCATTGATGCCAAGTATATATACTCATAGCGTCCCTTGTCTTTATGTAACTCAATTTTTGTTTCCTTCTATTATTTGTCTAGAATGAAATCAATAATATTCCAACTCCCACTTCTACTACTATAATTTATGCAACAGAGTTAGAAATATGTGTGCATTTGGATACAGATATGAAGTCATTAAATTGGTTTACATGTGAAGCTGTCATTTTCATGACCTTACAAAGGCTTTTATTATCATTGTGCAATATTTTTCCACTGAAAATTAATTTTTTCTCTCATAATGTAAAAACAATGTAGACCTTTATGATTTATTAAATGATGCCTAGCTACACATGAGAATTATTGGTATATTTGAACTTATAATAAGTAAACAGGTGTGAAATATCTAAAAGTAGTAAACCCACGTTTCACTCTTAATCATCACATGTTTTAGCCAAACTATTGGTCCATGAATTGAACCGCGTGAACTTATATACAGAACAAAACCCAGAAACACTGGTAGAACGCATCAACCATGCATGCATTATGGATTAGTAATTTTAGAATAATAAGTATATGTTATGAGTAAATCCAAGAACTAATATACACGCAATCAAGGGACAGACCAACATCCCAAAATTAGCTACACCCACTCTTCAGTTTTTGCCTTACGGAGGTACACTTCCACTCCCACTTCACCAACATGCATGTCCAATACATACTTACTAATTAATGCAATACAACACACGTTTCGTTTAGCTTCTCTAGAAAATTGTAAAAGTACTACCTTATTTATTAATTTTTAAACAATTCAAAATAAGTCATTATTTTTAAAAATAAAATAAGGAAAATATGCACATGTTATAAATAAAAAAAATTAAACCTTATATTTATGATTAGTTGAAGGGATAGTAGAGTCCGCTGGTAAGATATTAAAGTTTGATAATTTTAGAAGAAAAAAAGGTGATTTTAGTAATGAATATGGATGTAAGTTTGATTAAGGTGAATATGTTTGAAATGTGGAGTTATGTTAACAAAAATAGCATTAATATATATTGCTTGGCATGATACCACATCTATCTAACCACAAAGGATGTCGGAAAAACCAAAACTGCCTTTCAAGTCGAAAACGGCAAGGCAGTCCCTCTATTTTTAACAGAAATAGTTAAATTAAATTAAATGTTGTTGCATTTATTTTTATTTTAAAATATTTGTCGAATTCTTATTGAGAAAGCATATCCACCAATAGGTTCCTACGTGACACATAAAAAGACGTATGCTTAGTTGCCTTATGAGAAGCCAGATCACAGGTGTTTATACTAAACTTTACAAACTATAATTTTTTTTTGTCCTGTTTTTCTTTTATTTTGGTTTGCTTACTTCCTTGAAATAAAACCAAATTGTCGGCAATTTTGTTTTATGTACTGTTTGCCTTTCACGTACTTCCATGTCTCTTCCATGGAGCCGGTCTTGGCTTCTAGCTACGCCCATAAATTTACGTTCCAATTTTTAAGCTCATTTTCTATTTCATTTCTAGTTCTTATTAACTAGAAATTTTGAAAAATAATTAAGGTCAAAATTTCAATTCTTAGCTGTGGTTGTCTTCTTTTACAGGTCAAATTTCAATATGTACATATAATTACTTTTGTATCTTCCTACCAGTTAGTTCCAATGTTGGATTTTTCTCAAAAACAGCAAGTTAACCAGACACAATCAAGTGAGCCTCTTGAATTATGCTAAGTGTTACTGATTTATAATTTCAACAACTCTTTGCATTTTTCTTTTAATGCACACTTAGTTTATTTCGGCTTAAGAAAAACAACAAAAAAATAAACAAACTTAAAATTTTAAGAATTGTTTGATGTATTAAAGAAAAGAATATTTAATGGGGATATATGCATTATACATGCAATTTGGAGCATCATTGTACATTCAATAATGTGCCGATAAAAGAAAACTTTCGATAATGTTAGTGATGATGGTGAAAATTTGTTTTCAATTTTAATGATTCATTTTAAAACTAACTCAAAGGATGACTTCTAACCATAAGTAGTATTTTTAGAAAGAGGCCCTTCAAATTAAAAAATTATTTGAGATTTTTTCAGTAAATCCACGTCCATCTAGTTGGGATTGTTGTCTCCATTGTAATGACTCTCCATGCTATTTTTTTGTTAAAAAGATAGCAAGTTCTACTTTCAACTTGTAGTTATAAGTTAAAATCTCAACTAAAAGAATTCTACTAAGATTTTGAATTAATAAAAAATATTTACCCAGTAATTGGACGAGTTGTCGTTGGAACATAATGTTTTGGATGAAAGTGAAAAGAAATCATTTGATACATTTTTTATAGGTAAAGAATAAAATTAATATATTAGAATATTTGATTGATGCTACAACTCAGTACATAAAATAATGTTGAGAAAGTTTAAATGCACCTTAGCATACAAAAATGTTGACATCCAACAAAACATTCAGTTGCGTTCATTTATATTTCCCATCCAACCTGGTTGTGATATAGATAGTTGTTGTATCATACTACATTAGCCAATAATTCTACAACGTAAAAATAGATCTGGTTCCAACCTCAAGTTCGTTAAGATAGCATTGTTAAGGTCAATCACTACATTCGAGATATTGTCTGCTTTGAACCGTTCACAATTTTTTCTTTAAAAGGCGCATCAATAGGTTAAGGGAGGAAATTGTATTTAAATTGCCCTTTGACTTGACTCTTGAGCGACGTGTGACTATATTGATCGAACTGAAACAAGGCAAGTGCCCCAACTGGGAAGCCGAGGTGATAATTTGGTGATGAGCAACCAAAGGGTGAACGAGTTTGGTTTGGACCCATTAGGGTTTAGTGTAGGTCGACCATTGATTTCGATTTCGAGTAATGTCCGTTAATTGGTTTAAGATCGATGTTCGTGTTTGACTTGGATAAATATTCTTGACTCAATGACCATTTGGTCTTGGTTATCTGACCGTTTGATCTGAGGTAGCAAAATATAAATATCCCAATGAAGACATTATTCGAAATCATAATCAAGGGTGCCTAAAACACTTTGTAGAAAAAAAGAAAATATTTCTAGCAGATTGGGTTGAGCGTTCATAAACACAATATGATTCCTTTGTTTCCATATTCCTGTCATAACAACAATCCACATACATCCTTATGCCTTGTTTTCAACCCTTTTTAGTCTCAAGTGATGTTTTGGTTCACAATGCGTTATAGTGACTTCTCCAATCCAGTTATAGCGATATTTTTAAAATGTCATTGCAAGCACACATGTAATAAATAGATGCTTGACTGACTTCTCTATTTTATCGAAGAAAATACACATCATGTTGTCTAACCTTATTCCCTTTTTATTGAGTTTGTCACTAGTTGCCACTATATTTAGTATGACTTTCCAGGTTGTCAACTGTATTGAGGGTATTCAACCTTCCAAAAATTTCTCATATACATGTCCATCATCAACTACTATCTAAGTTGAATTCACCATGTATACAATATCTATCTAGCTTTCATTCCCATTTTTAGTTGAATATCATTTATGTAATTGATTAAGTTTTTATACAACACAACTTCCCACCCCATGAGGCCTCTTCTCCATTGAAGGGTCCATTTTGACTTATTATATTTTCAATAATCAACCTCACACAACTTTGCATTTTCACAATTTGAGATTATATAAAGTTGTAAGTATCTTCATTCTGTTGTATGTTATCTTGAAAATAGTATCTTCATTCCTCCATCCATCCTAATTTTCTTAGATCTCTTCACCACAATGATTTTGATTTTACTTCATTCCCGCTTCTGATCTTTCTTCATCCCCTCACATTTAGAGTTAAGAATTTGATTCCATATCCCTTCCTTCTCCGATCTTAGTCTCTATATCCATTTTTCAAGCAATGCAATATTAGAAGTTCTTAGGTCTCTCACCCCAAGTCCGTCCTATATTGTTCAAGAAGATCTATTTAACTTTCCTACCATCTCTCCCAGAGCTACAAAGAAAATTAGATTGAATTTTTTCTTATTACAATCACTACAAAGAGACATATACAAATGGTGAAATGATTTAATATATATATATATATATATAAAATTGCAACTTATTTGTTCAAGAGTTATGCTAGAGCCTTTTTCCTTACAAAAGTGGCGAGAAAGAAAGAAAACATTGAGTTGCCTCATGATAATAAAAGAAAGAGAAAATAAACATGCAACACGATGATAGATTATATTATTGAATTAATAAATATTTTTAAGTCATTTTATATATGTATATAATTATAAGGTTATTTTATTTTATTAGGATAATAAAAATAAAAATTATTAATAAAAATAAATTTAGTTTACTTAATATAAGTTTTAAATCATTTTTCTTTTTAATGTAAGTTGAATGCTGACACCTTCTCAAATGAACTCTTTTTTAACAAAAAAAAGTTATTTATAAGAATCTAAAAGATTGTAATATATAATTATTTTTCAAAAAAATTTGTCTTTCAATTTGGTTCCTACTCTTTTTCTTACATATAAAAGCTAAAATTATTTTTCTTGAAATATTTTTTTGCTATTTTATCCAAATGAAAAATTATAATGATTTTAATCAATTATAAATATAATTAATCATACAGATAATTGATTATTAAAATAATTTAATTTTACAATTTTCTCACACATATTCATACATTACAAGAAAATCATGAAATAGAAACGAATATTTAGAGACCAAAATAATTAGTTGCAATAGTAACTAAATTAGAGACCATTTTAGAAACTAAATAAAAAATTTGTTTCTAAATTAGTTTCTATTATTGTTAAATAGTTTCTAAATTGGTATCTAATTAACAACCAAAATTTTAGACACTAAATTTAGAAACTAAATAATTGGTAATTTTTATAGATAGAGAAAATTAAAGTGAAATAACTTTTTTAACTATGATTATATATATGAATTATCGACTTGCTTTATTAACTATTGATATTTGTTAAAAAATATATTTTTTATCAATAATAATAAATAAATAAATAAAAAATATTAAAAAATATTTTTTTATCAATAATAATAAATAAATAAAAATTATTTTAAGATGACAGAATTCGATCCATATACAAAATTGTACCTAAATAAATAAAATAATTCCTTTGTTCAGAAATTTATCATCAACTTATTATTAAAATAAATACAGTCTAATCAATCTAAAAAAATCACTTATTCTAGTTATACTTTTTATTTATTTATAATGTTAAACTTGATTGAATTTGAAATCTTACTTAACAAGAATGTTAATAGAAAAGAACTTCCATACATAAAATGCCATGAATACATACAAATAATACTTTTAAATTGAAATTATGGATGTGCAGGAAAGGAAATAACTTCGAAAATGTTAAATGGTTGAAACTTAAAAAGGCATTCATACAACTTGAAACCACTTTGAAACATAAATACAGGAATATGTAAAGGTGAAAAAGTAAATGAACTGAATTGTAAAAAGGCAAAGAAATAAGTTGTCAAGGAAAATAAATAAACATCAAATATAAAAGCAATTGAATTGTAAATTGAAAAGAAAAGAAAGTGGAGAGTAAATAGAAGAAGAACAAGAATTAAATGTTGAAAACTTAAAGACTTAACAATAAACCAAAGGAGAAGAAGAAATGACACATGTAAAAGGTGGTATTTAAAATTAGGTAAAAACTTAAACATTGCTCTCTGAACCAATAATAATGTTGAATATGCAATGCTGTGATTGTGCAGATTAATGTAGTCTGTTTCAACAAAACAAAAATCTAACTTTATCAAGAGAATTTAAATAACTGTTACTGTCTACCAAATGACTAGGTCTCCTTTGAAATGCTTTCATCAAAACCTTCAACTCTACTGGGTCACTTGAAAGGAAATTAAACAACATACACATCTATATTGAAAGTTTTTAATGGACTGTGGAGTACATAGGTTTTTAAATATTTAAGAACCCATGATTAAACAATACAGCAACCTTGTTTATTGGAAATTATGACTATTTAATAAGATTCGCATCTGTCTCTTTGACAAGATAAAACTGCTTCAAAAATGTCACTGTTGTTTTTGAAAAATGGCTTCTATCATTTGGCTATTACTTGATACTGAAAATACTCTTTGACCCCATCTTCATCAGTTATTTTGAAATTGACAATTGAATGTTGTTATCTCCTAATCCTTCAATTTTACGTTACTTATCTTCGTTGTTGCATGTCTTCATCCTTTAGAACAAGTAATACTCCAATCACATGCTTTAATACTCGTCATTAACAAATATCTTAAGCAAAATTGTTATAACATCTCTTGGTTTAACTTTTTATGTAACTAATCTACCTTTCTATAATTCTAACAAGATTATACGCCGAGAAGTATATTTTAGGCATTTGATACGTTTTTATAATTTCGAAGAAAATTATTATTTTTAACTTAAATGATCACAATCAATTTTGGGGAACTCCATATTTCATTAAAATATAATGGAATTTTTTCATTTACTACCATACCTAGCTTTCCTCTTTCTGCATCTTTTTGACGTTATTTCCTTTCGTCTAAATCTTAAGATTTTAAAAGGAGTTGTGCGCTCCTAACATATTAAGTTAAAGGCTTAAATAAAGTAGGTAAATAATATAACTATTGTAAAATTCATAAATTGAATTCTTACAGACACTTACGATTTAATTATGGTGTCTAATTATTTTTAGGAGTGGTCCATTGATTTAATATCATAATCAAATCGATTTGATGAATGATTTTTTTGTCTCTTTGATAATCTGTAACTCATACTGCTTTCAACAGTTATATATTAAAAAAGCAATTACAATTAGTTTAATCTCAATGACCTTTCTATTTGTCCAAATATTTTTGATATGGAAATAATGCAACTGAACAATTATTTTTTTAAAATTAAGTTTGGAAATTTGGATTAAAAACAAAGGGTCAAACTGTGATGGGTGACTGATTAACAAATCTTAGTCAGCGTTACATGTGATTGGCATTCGTGTCCAATATCACCGCGTGTGTAGACGGCTCCGTAACTCAAGATATATATGTTTTTAATTCATGTTAAATAAAATGTTTGATTTAATGAAAAGGAGTTTTGGTTAAAGAAAAAGAGATATTAATATTTGGGTGTGAGGAGGTAGTAGAAGAAGAAAGTATGTTGTAGTATTTGATACTAGGATGGAGTAGAGTGTAGTTAGCACGTGTTGTATAGCGCGTAGAGTTGGAGAGTTAGATTATCTCGAAATAACAGTGAGCAGAAAAAACCCAGAGATGTACAGAGTGGAAGTGTAAATGGCCGCAAATTCTAGGTTGCCCGCCACGTTAACTTCTACCTCTAGCTGTAAAAAGTTAAATATAATAATAATGATTTAACATTTAAAGAAGAAAAATAAAAACATTGTGAGTCACCCACCCCATTCCTTTGGCATCCCCCAGGGAAAAAGGTTGAATTAGGATAAATAGGGGTTCATTAGTCAAACCATTTTGACTCATCAATGGCAAAAGGGCGGGTATCTTGGGCCTCACGTGATTCACATCACACCATACCCAACCATGTGCCATATGATTAATAATAACCGTTAGATGTTGTCTCATTGGTGTCCAGGGCTCATGTGGAACCATATCAGCAACGTGTTTCAATCGCATGGATGCGGCGACCCGTATTCTTCCCCCTTCTCACACCTCCTCCTCTACTCCATTCCTTTTTTTCTTCCCTTCAAAATAAATTTAAATAAATAAAAATGACCGTATATACAGTAGTAGTACGTCTTATTCTTTAATTTATTTTTATTTAATTTAATAGCGAGTGATACTGTAATCCTTCGGGTTTGGGCTGTTGGATCCTATAAAAGAGGGAATTGAGTGGAGTGTTACGGACTTAAGAGCAGCAACTGAAGTCTTGCTTCTTCTTTTCCGATTGAACTACATTTCTCAGAGCCAGTACCCTTCAACCTGCACAATCTGCACTGCTCTTGCCTTCTATTCTCCTCACTTTGAATCCAGAGATATCCTTTCCATTTAAGGGCACCACTAGAAGCAGAAGAAGAAGCTTCAAGGAAAGTCTCCACCACCCAGTCACCTCATCTCATATCTCACCACCACAACACTATTGGAATCACCATCCTCTCAATAATTCCCTTTCTCTTTCTCTCAACCCCCATGATGTCAAAAGTTCTTCTTTTCTCTTTATTCCTATCACTCCCGACCATCTCCTCTTCCTTCCGTTTTTAATATTTCTTGCTTTCCTCTTTTTTCCTTTTAACCTTCCCTTGCCTTTTCTAACATTTCTCCCAACATAAAACCCCTCCACGCCCTATCCCACACCCCCAACCCTTCTCCTTCACGATTCATTCTCTTTTATTCCCAAACCACGCCTATTTCTGTTTCTTTCCCGCTACAGTCATTACAGTACCAACACATACTCACTCACACACAATAGTAACACTCATAATAATATTACTAATGGAAGAGAGTATCCTATGCAAACACACAGTGCATCACACCGTCACCAAGAAGCTCCTGTCACCCAAAAAATCCCAAACCAATCCAACCACAGACCGCAGGATAGTCCGGGTATCATACACTGATCCGGATGCCACCGACTCTTCCAGCGACGACGAACCCTTTCCCTTCGTCCGCCAAAGAATCAAGCGCTACGTCAACCAGATTGAGATAGAAACTGCCACCACCGCCGCCCCCAACGTCCTTTCCAATGCTCGCAAGAGGCCCGCCGCCGAGCCATGCCGCCGCCAAGTCAAGCTCCACTCCGGCAAGAAGTTCCGCGGTGTCCGCCAGAGACCGTGGGGGAAATGGGCGGCGGAGATTCGAGATCCGGCCAGAAGGGTGCGTCTTTGGTTGGGAACTTACGACACTGCCGAAGAAGCCGCCATGGTCTACGACAATGCCGCTATTAGGCTTCGTGGCCCGGACGCCTTGACAAACTTCGTAACGCCGCCGCTAAAAGAACCTCCGCCGGCTGCGGCGGAGGACGTTTCGGAATTGAAGGTCGGCGTCCCTGAAGAGGCGTCCGGGTCCATGTACGGGTACGACTCTGGCGACGATCACTGCCACCATAACCTTGCCTCTCCAACTTCGGTGCTCCACTTCCGAAGCAACTCGAGCGAAGAGAATTCAGAGAAAACCGAGGAAGTGTTGAGAGAGTGCCAGGGCGAGACAGAAACGAGTTTGTTCGACGAAACGGGGGAGTTTTTAGCGCTGGACAACTTGCCTGCGTGGGATGACGTGTTCAATTTTGAAACCCCGGAGTACCCTCTTGTGTTTGAAGAAGAGCATGTATTAGATGAGTCCCAGATGTTGGGCGAAACCTTAGCGTTTTCCTCGAACGAAGGTTTCAGCGACACTAGTAGTATTTTGCTTGCGGATTCCCTCATAGATTTCGACAAAGCGTGCCCTCCATCCACCTTCTGCCAAGTGGACGATTACTTCCAAGACATTTTGCTGGCTTCTGATCCTCTCGTTCTCCTCTGAGATTTCTCACTCCTTAATCCTTCCTTTTCCGCCCTGCCTATTCACGGCAGATTTTGGTCCCGGTGGTAAAAATATTAAATAAATTACTTCATCTTTTCTTTTTCTTTCTCAAAGCCAAAAAAAACACAAATCTTCAGCTTTATTTCCGTATTTATTATTCAGTTGTTTTAGGTAGTTCGTTACAAATAGCGAACGGGGATGAGTTGAGAGTGAAGTTTTGTTTAAATTTGAATTTGTAATACTTGTTCCTTTGCTTAATAAGTAGGATGGTTGAGAAGCGAGAATGTTGTAATGTATATTTGTCCAGATGTTAATCCAAGTGCAGTGGAGTTCTTTTCTTTTCCAATTCCATTTTATTTTCTCTTCTCTTAAGTTAAGTTGCGTTTTTTAAAGAAACACAAGGAAACATGAATTGACGAATGAGTGTGAACGGCGAAGGGGCGCTGATTGCGGTCGTGGCCGGTCAGTCGGCGGGTGGGTGCGGTGAGGGACAGAAGAGTTGGTCCTTTTTTTTGTATGTTACGAGATAATGTGAATTTGAGACTTGACTTTAGTTAATTGGTTTTGTTTTGGTCTTAATGTTTTTGAAAGAAACAAAAAACAATGTTTAAAACGTTACGGAGCGCACGCGGGGCGAACATAAAATCTTTGGAGCCTTTAGGTGCAAGCGCCATGCCATGCCATGCTGCCGCAAAGACAAAAGGTCCAAAGAGAAACGAGTGCGTGTGTACATCAAAAGGTGCAAACTCCATGGGACTGTATCAATTGTCGCGATTAGCCCTTTTTATCTTCACAAGACTGCTTCAATTTTACCTCACCCAAACCGATAAACTGTTAAGCTCTTCAAATTCGTCTCCCTTTCATCTATTCACCCATTTCGTTTCCATTCAAATCACAATAACTTAACTACCATTTATTTCCGGATTCATTTTTTAACTTACACCCTTCATTATTACTGGTCTCCAAATAATACAAATAATTGCTTTTTCGGCATATAAATATCACCAATTGAATATGATTTTTTTGTGACACAAGTGAATTTGCTTTTACTTGTAAAAAAGGCATTTTAAATGTTTTCAAAACGGTTGTTTACTTTGTTTTTAGTTTTTATTTCCTTCTAATTCAACACTTGATAACACAACACTTCTCAGAGTCGTCGCTTCCCTTTATTTTCTAACAACCCCCCTCCCCAGAATCACACAAACATTAGGTTTCAAAGTATGAACAGCTTCAATCTAAAAGTCCCTGCTAGATTGTGTATTCTTTCAGTCAACCCATAAACTATGCAAAGGTGGGGCTGAAAAGTCAGGTTCAGCAAGCTGGCCAAGGAATGATGGAGAGATGAATCCTAAATATAATTTTCTTCTTCTTTTTGAATTTTTATCCAATTGATATGACACAAAAATGAAAGGCGAGTTTAAATGATATGACACAACATCATTAATATGATATTGGCCAAAACATGAAAGTAAGGTTATATTCGTGTCTATATGTTTGTTTTTAATTAACTATAAAAATACAAAAATAATAATATTTAATGCTGGAAAATCATCTTGATGATACTCATTTGTAACAGATAATATAATAATGCATTACTATTTAGAATATAAAATATGAAAGATAGAGTATTTTTGTTGTCATAAAAGTGATATAAATTATTTGTACACGAGGAGGGAAGAAAAAAAAACTTGGGTGCAGCCTATGTGCCAGACAAAAGAGGAAGCTTAAAATTGACACAATTGAAGATTCCTAGTATACTCCACTGTTGCTTTCAGTGGTTGAATTATTTCGTCTGCATTCACTTCATTAAACTGAAAATACTATTTAATTTGATTTTATTTACTAAAAATGCGTGTATATTTTAAGGATATTTTTGTGTAAAAAGATGATACCTCGCCAGTGTAAAGAGACCATATAAAGGGCGTGAGAGAGAAATAGATCAGAGAACCTTTCTTCAAATTATTGACAACTTTTATTAATTATTGGTTTTTTATTAGTAGGAATTTTAATATAGTGAATTTTTATCAAATTCACACATTCTATTTGACTAATTTAATTAGATTTCCTTAACTAATTATTGATAATTTATTAATAACTTAACTAAATAAAATAAAAATATAGAAAAACAATAATAATTTATTTATTTTATTAAATTTCAATTTATTTAAAAGTGAAGGTATTTTTAAAATTAACACCAGCGAAAAGTTTTTAATTAGTATGCAGTTATCTAAACTGAAAAAAAAAGGAACGGGAAGAACTATTCTCATATTTTTCACTGTTATCCCATTAAAAAATATTTTTTTCTCTATTTTTACGAAATTAGTATATATTATATAAATTATCCAAACGAATAAAATTTTAAAAAACTATGGAAATAGGTAATTTTTGTGACTGAATTGACAACTTCAGTTTTATTATAATAATACTAATATTAATTATAAGAAGAATATTAATCATAATAAAACAATAATTATAATTAATAATAAAATTACTAATATTAATGAAATTATTCATTAATATTAATATTACTAATATAATAATAATAATTAATGATTAATATGAATAAAAATTAATATTATTAATGATTAATCTGAATAATAATTAATAATTTTATTGCTGATAATATTATTAACATTAATACGACAGTTATTAATATTAGAATATCTACCATTAATATTTTATATTACTGTTATTATTAATTATTATTTATATAATATAATTATTTAATTATGGTTAATATTATTATTATAATTAAACTGAAGTCATATAGTCAACTACAATTTCAATACTTCAATATTGAAGTCGTTTTTTTTTTTGTACTTCTTTAATAGGGACTTTGGATTTCATTTTAAAAATAAAAATGAGAAACATGTTTTGTAAGCATGAAGTTTAAAATAGTCTCTAATCTTACAATTTATCTAATTTTATAATTTTTAAAATTTTATCCATTTTAATAATTTAAAAATGCTACACTATTTTTTGCAAAAAAAAAACTATTTTCAGGTGAAAATAAAGAAACAAGGCCTAATTGAATAAATATTATGTTATAAAAAGAAACTGAATGCACCATTTAATAAACATTGATGTGAAATTTAATCATCTCAAATGTATCAGTATATAAAAAATTTATTTCACCGAAGAACTTACCCTCAACATGGTTGTTGATTAGTTCGGTTGACCGCAAAACCATCTTTATCTTATGCACTTCACCAAACTTTCTTTTAAAAAAACAACTTAAGGATTCAATAAATTTAAATATATTGAATTTAAACCGTTTTTTATATTTTATTTTTTAAAATGCTCTTAGACAAGAAAATTTATTTATTTTTATTTAAATAAAATATATTATCACTAAATATAAAAATATAAAATAGAAAACTATTAGTTCAACTCTACATATTGATAGAAAAAATTACTATAGCATTCAACCAAAAATATATAGTTAATGGAGAAAATATCTCATTAACATTAGTTGCCAAAACTCTAACAAACACCAATGATATAAAAATAAATTGATATATGTTAATAGATAAATAATCTCCATATTATCAACTAAAAATAGTTTATATCAGCATAAATTAACTTACCTTAATTGAAGAATAGTCTGATTGATGTTGACAAAAAGAAAATCCTAATTTATATTGATTAAGAAAACTATGATTAATGTTGGTCGATAAATTATTTTAATCTATATAATAGTGGACGTTCATCGAAAATAACCCTAAATGACATTGTTAAAGACGATCTATGTTGATGTTAATAAAAAAAAATGATATTTGACATAAGTTGAAAAAAAGTTATTGATGTTAATACAAAAAATTATGTGTGAAAAAAAGTGGGTCGAAAATATTTGGAAAGAAGAGTTTACGCAATTGGCATGGAGAGAGATTGAATGTGTGTGGTGGCGATGCATATTGGCATTGGAAAGTAGTAGCATGGGTAGAGTGGTGTACGTGGTGGGAGAGAGTGCGAGCATCTCAGAAAAGTATTTAATTGCTTCACTATTACTCCATGACATGTGTGTAGGGGGAGAGAACAGAATCAACAGAAAAAGGGAATAAGGGAGGGATAAGCTCCACTGAATCATTATGTCGCATCTCCCAACCAATATTACACTTACGTTTCTTCTCTTCATCTCATTCTACTATCCCAATTCCCCTTATCATTACTCTCACGCGCTCATTTACCCACTCCACTCGCGCATCTCAACACTCTTTCCTCTCAATTCCCTTCTCATTATTGTGTTTTCAACTTGTAATAACATCATAAACCTTCATTTATTAATTCATTTTACTTCTTTGCTTATAAACTGCGATCATCAGACCTACTAATTACTATCCCCTCACTCTCCCACGCACACACCTTAGAGAAATAATTCATCAATTTTATTTCAATATGCTCGCTCATGTAAGACTCATACCATTCGAGTGTGTTTCTGCTTCCTCCTCTTAGAATTCAAATTTCTTTTTATGGCAAAGTTTATTACAACATAAAATATATATATATATATATATATATATATATATATATATATATATATATTGATGGGTATTAATTGGCATTTGATGAAATTGCGAAATGGGCTCCATATGCCCATACACACACACTAGAGTTAAAGGCATGGCCTGAGATGAGTTGGTGAAATTAAGATGAGGTGGTGTGTGGGATATGCAGAAGTTGGGCTACGTTTGTGGTGATTGCCGGTTGGTAAAAGGGAAAATGAGGTTGTCTCTGTATGATATATAAGTGCCTACTTATGTTCTTGCTTTAGTGTCCCATGGCATGTGTCATCTCTGGAAATGACAACCTGCACCTTCCCCATATGTATCTTCTATATCAACGCATTTTGGTCCCTAAAGAGCAGTTTGTTGTTCGTGTTACCCAACATGGAGCCACACAAATATGTTAATTCATCTATATTACTTTCTCCTTCCCATTATATTTTTTACACCTATTTTTGCGTTCAATCATTTCTTTTCAATTTATTTTTCCTCACCGCATTATACTTTCTAAGCTACTCATCCAATTAATTTCTAAAATTAGTAAGCAAATGTTTTAGCTATTTTTAATTCAGATTATACTTACTTTAGTAACCAACTTTTTAAGTTTAGATACCCTTCATTCAATCTTTAGCAACAATTAGAGTTCTTCACTTTCAATAATAAATATTTTTTTTATAAAGAATCATTTAGAAAAAATAGAAACTCCTTAAAAGTTATAGAGGATCGACTTTGTATACTCTTTTTGTTTTTATAAAATATGTATCCATTTTAGTAACAAGAGAGATAGTAAAAATGAGAGAGACGAAGATACAAATGAGATATAATATGAGATGTGATAGAAATTAGAGAAGAAAAAAAAAATAGAGGAGTTTAATAAACTCTTATATTTTTGTACACGTTGTTTATTCATATTTTTACAATTTCTACAAAACCATTATCATTATCATTTTATGTATAAAAAACTTGTGCCAATATTTCAAAGGAATCTTAAAGGGATACTTACAAATGGCTCCAAAAACACAGATTCCACGAAATTGGCATGTAGTGTAAAATCAAACAATTTTTTGAAACGAAATACTTGGATACACATTATTTTCCCTTTTTTCTTTTTTATTTATTTTCCTTTTTATATTTCTGGCTTTTATATAAAAGTTTAAATTCTATCGACATTCCAAATAGTTATTCCATTAATTACCTCAACATATGCAATGTTCATTTTTGAAGGCTTTTCTGATAAAGCACCTACTGCACTGTTAGCTGTTTTATTTTCTAAAAGTATAACTTAGTCATAACTTCATTGCTTACTTTTCATTGCTTTATATGCTTCACCATGCATCCAAATTGTACGAATATTTACTATTGCGCTAATAATAATTAATGTTTAAAAGTTATTAGTGAGTATATAGCCGTTTAATGTATATGTATTGTAACCCTTATTAAATTTTATATAGTAAGAAGGGGAGGAGTACTCGAATAGAGGATGGTTTTTTCAATTACATCGTTTACGCTCCTAGAATATGGTGTCCTTGAGGTTTTTTATTTAATTGTATTGAAAGACATAATTCATTGGGATTTCCCTATTGCATCAGGTCAGGGCAAACAGATCATTTATGATGAAGAGGATGAGCTTCAAGAGAATGATTCAGAGTTCTTGCAGTGGAACCATAATCGCCTTCTTAGATGCTCAACAATGGTTTATAAGGGCGGCTAAGGCAAATAGCCGTCATCTTTGTTTGAATCTAAGAAAGCGGCTAAATATTCATCTTCTTTACCATTTTACGATTAAAAGAAACATCGTTTTTAATCTTTTCTTCACCAGTGTCAAGATTATAAAAAATATGAGATACCTATTTTGGTGACTGTAACTATTTTGTGATTATTAGTCTTCATAACTTTTATTCATTAGTATTAAAGTTTTTATGCTATTGTGAAACTGTGTGTTAGTATTTTACAAAATCTTATGATATAATAATATTATTTAAAAAGTTTAGAAGAAAGCTTAGTACCATGGAAGAAAAACAAGCTGAAATCGTTAGTTATTAAAACTAAGTGAGAGTATAAGAAATGGTTACTTTAACCACACATTTTTCTTAATATTTGAAGTGAAATTTACATGCCTTTTAATATTATTTATAAACATATCAGACGTACATATTTGGGAAAGTAATTATAATATGATCTTCTAACTTGTAAGCCATATGAATTTGTTTTTATTTCTTTTACGTCAAGGAATTAACTATCACATCTATAATTGCAAGACTAGTTTTTTAAAGAATAATAATATTTAAACATTTGTTTTTTTAAACATCTTACTAACACATTTCATATTTTAATTATTTTTTGTATCGTATTATATCATCTACTACATGTTTAACTAGATGTTGAACAGCATTTGTGTGTCTAGACATCATTTTAGTTTTTAAAATGAAAACCATGAACGGGTAAAATCTTATCTGATAAAAAATTTAGAAGTTGTAAATTAAATAGGTTTAAGATTATAGTTTGTTTTTATGGTGATTGATGGCTGTCGGCTAAACTGGTATGCACTTTATAGATATGCATAAAAAGATTAAATTAAAAAGAAAAACTGCAAGAGTGTGGTGAGAAAGAGCAAGGTTTACATATGAGTGATGGAGGCAGATACATAGGTAGGAATAGGTTTGAGACACTATATTATGCTTGTTGAAAGCATGTCACCCACTCATCATATTACTATTGCCCTCCTACTCCTACATACTACATGTGTGTCGCTCCCTTCTATTAATTATCTTCAGTCATGGTTGGGGAAAAGGACCTCTTTCAAATTATTGCCTCATCATTGCAGCACCTCATCGCAAGTTTAAATACTACTATTTTGCAGCTACTCTCTAAATTAAAGTATTCAATGCAATATTATTGTTGCCATTTTCACTTCTCAAAGATTCTTGGTATCTTATTTCACATGCCATTTAAATATATTTACAGAAGTTGCTTTAAATTTACCAGGTTGGGGCAATTATTACATTTTGTCCACCAGGTTTACATAGCAGTAAAAGGACCTGACGGTGTAGGTTATACATTGATTTTGTGACAAACTTTTTGGTAAATACATTCACACACCTAGCTGTACAGTAATATACATTTAATTTAAGAGTATAATGCATGGTATTAATAATATTGCTCGCAGTACCAAAGTACATGAACAAAACTATATCATATCCTGACACTTTTTGTTAATCAGTATGCGTGACAGTTTTGTGTGAAGTTCACGGAATGGGTTTTCGGTTTAATTTGATTGACTGAATAATGTTCTTGACTCAGCTCAAAAGCAGATGAAAAGATTAATTATCTTGAGCTTACTATCACTAATTTGGTTTAATTTGAGAAGCACCTTTATCTTCCTTGTTGGGTTCCGTTTGCGGCAGCAATAATGAGTATTTGAAATTTGGGAAAGGTAACAACAAAAATATAGTATATGAAGGAAAGCAACCACTTATTGTCGGTCATTTAACAGCTAGCACAGTACATGTCACTTTGAGGAGAAGATAGTCGTAACTTGTAAGCCATCAGAGATTTAGGTTAAGCAACAATGTCACAGAAAATCCAAAGACTACATTATCTGTCTTGGCAGTGCTACAATTTGCCACAGGATCGAACAAACGCAGAGTCACAAGAGGATGAGCAGAGGACAGTGTTGAATTTGAATTTTGTGCTGTTTTATTCGTAATACCGGGACAGTATGTTGATAGAGATGAACTACAATAGACAAGAACAAGGAATTTTACGTTAACATGGTCCCATATAAGGTTTTTATTTCGACTGACCAGTTTGTTTTAGTTTGTAAGAAATTAATGTAGAATCAATGAAACAACTTTTTTTTATACGTATTGTAATGTAAAATTGTAGGTGACTTGTTTGTGAAAAGAAAATATCGTGTGACATTGACAAGTAATGCAATGAAGAAAATTAGAAAGGGTGGTTATGGGTAGTATACGAAGTATTGATAGCGTTACCTCTTAGTATTTATTAGCCTTATAGCAATAGACGTTTGTCAGAGAAAATGAAATTGTTTTGTTTGAGTGGAGATGGAAACCAAGCCACTTGTTGGGTCGAGGACAAGTGAGTGGTAATGTTGCAGGCTTTTAGTAAATTTACTAAAGAAAGAGTTCGCAATCTCTCCAACTTGCATGCTATGCGACACACTTTCTCTGATTTGTTTAGCTGTGGGCTACTTCAATTTAATGAACAAAAGCATTGAGCAGCTTTCATTTCACCCAGCTAGCGTATGTCACAATGGTTGGTCCCCCCTGTTACATATGCTCCTCTTCAAGTTTCCACCTCTCACACACACCATCATGCCTTCTCGTTAATTCCTAAAAACTCTATCACTACTTATCACTTACCTCATTTATTCACCCACATAAATCCAGGTAATTTTACTTTACTGTTTCAAATCAAATAAATATATAGGTATGTTTCTTAAGCAAAATATAGCCATGAAACACAAGCAAGGGGTGATAAATATTCAAAGATTTAAAAAAATCTTTGGTTGATATTGCGGTTGGTGAAGTGAAGGCCCAGCAATCCCAGCTTGCACCTTCAAAGAGGGTACATATTATTAGCACGCAAAAATCACTTGTGTTGTGGCCAGTGCCCATTCACCTTTCTTTAATTAATATAATTAGAAATATTTAAAAAAAAGTAAAGTTACGCATTTAGAAGTAATTATTTGGAAGTATTATTAGAGTAATTCTTAAACGAAGTGGAAATTTGAGCTTATATAGGAGTGTCCCCACTGCACCCGAACCGTTGATCTTGATCACAAAATGAAGGAATGTCCACACACAGCAGCAAGACATACGAAAGTGAAACTCTACGAAGACAGTATAGTATATGATTGACGAATACGATGGATGGAGGATTGTTACTAAACTCAATTTGAAACATTAATACTGTGTCAACCACGTGTACGTTGTACGGTTACCAATGCAGCTCTGACTTGTGCTGCCCCTTGGGCCCACAAAATCAGCTCCTTCGATGACCCTCACATGTTATGAATCAGAATGGTTTTGTTTTTCTTACTTATTACTTTCTTTCTATCTCTTTGTTTTGAGAATTTTGTTTGTTTATTTATTTGTCGACGGAAGTAAAATGGTGATTTAAATTTGAAATGCTAGATGATGATAAAACGAGGAAGGGGAAGACAAAGCGGCTAGGGAAGCATGTGAAATGCATATGGCGTTTCTGTGCACCCAAACTCATTCTGTCTTCCAAATTTATTACCTTTTATAATTATCTCGGATGTCTACGTGGCAATCATGAGGATTTGTCAGCACCATCTTCAGCAAACACGTGGTATAGTCATAACTCTGTTCCTTCCCTTTCCTTTTCCTCTTTTTCTTCCAAAATATATTCTAACCATCATTTTTTCTCTATCAAAACTTATTCATAATGTCAAAATTAAACCCATCAACTTATTCATAAGTAAACCCATCAATTTTATGTTTAATAAATAGCTTATGCTCCTGTGTGTTTAATTCCAGGATATATTTTAGTTTTATATCGTTTTTTAGTATTAAAAACTGACAAATAATTCGTAAAAACCCATATTAGGCAACATCAAATGTTAGACCGGTGCGAAATGACGTGTAAAGTAAATGCAGTGTTTAAATAATATAGTTATTCAACACAATTAGATTAACCTATCTCCAAGAGAATAAATTTTAATTACTTAGTGAGTATGAACAACATTTTGGTGTTTACACTATGATTAGTTTATAGTTGTAATTTTTTTTTTAAGTATCACTTTATACGCAAACATCAATAACGACTAAAAGTGAAATAGTTTGTCTAATCTCCAATTAGTTTGCATCAGCTGCCGAAAACACAATCTTTGTGACCACTTTAAAGGTCATAAAAGCATTAGATGACAAATAAAAGTCTATAACAAATTAAAAGCGTGAGACAATAGATTAAAAACGAGAGCAATAAGAGAATGTTGAAAAAGAGTTGGACAAAGGAGGAATGTTTGTTGGTGTCTAATGTCGATCATATCTTAACGCTGGATTCAGTTATGAGAATTTCTTCAATTAATGCACCAAGTTGGATTGTGTTCTAGTCAAGCTTATCCATTGAATGGGAAATCAAAAAAATGTGTTTATACGTACGTGATTATATATGATGAGGGTAATTAGTCTTAGAATTTGATTAGTTGGTTGTTTTGCATTCTACTTCTTAATTGTTATTTGTTTTACTTTTGTGGCCATGAAATAATTAAAAAGGGAAAGTCAAAAAGTTGGAAAGAAAAAGGAGAAAAGGAAAGTGGAACACTTTCCGACATTCCTTGCATCAAGGTGTTGCACGGGTGACACAGAAATCTCGCATATTGACCCTTAGCTCATCTTCTTAACGGTTGGTCAATCGTTAAACGTGCATATCATCAGAGAAATCATACATGAGTTTTTCTTAGCTATTTAAGGATATTAAACAGATTCTATGTTTAGATTTTTTACTGAACTAGTATAATTGGATAAGTTAATAACTGAAATTTTAAGAAATTATTAAAATAGATACAATTCGTTTGACACAATTTCAGTTTAAATTAACTCATTTTAGTATGATTTTATTTTCATGTCAAAATATTGTATTAATTTGACACAACTTATCAATTCCAATAATTTTTTAATTTTATTTTATCAAATTGTACTAATTTAGTAAAAAGAAAATTATTTTTAAGTATTCACAAACTCTTAATTTCAGTAAAAGAAATATTAATATTAGAATGGTCTTCAAATAGAATGTTTTGTTTAAAAAAAAAGTTTTCAAGGACTTTGAAGGCACAATTTTAGTTACCCTTACGTTGCTTTAAATTATATCAAATATTTGATTTAATATATTAGTAGTACACACAATTGATATTGTTTACTATTATATTTTTATACCTTACAATGCACGAGATAAATATTTATTTTAATATAATTAAAATCGACAAATACCTTTAAAAACACAAACTATTAAATTTATAATATTTTTAATATATATATATATATATATTATATTTTAGATTGATAAAAGCAAAATGTTAAAGTTACGACTTGACACCCACGTGAGAAAGTAAAATTTAGTGAAAAAAATGAAATATTTGTTCTAAAGTTGAACAAAATAAATTTTGGTATAAGTAATGGTGGATTAGTTTTGAAAAATGGGCAACATGTAGCTAAATTAATTTATGGTGAAAGAAGATGGTTTTGAGTGTAGAATGAAGATGTTGAGAGAGTGATTAGTATGTTAGCCGTTGTTATTGACTTAGAATGATTTTAGGTTGTTGATAAGGTGATTGGAAATTTTTGAAGTAGGGCATATAGTTATGACACAGTGAAGCTTGTTACATGCGTGAAAGCTTGTTACACCTGGAGCTACTCCAGAATTGATATATATGACCAAATGATGATGATGATTAAGAATCTGGGGTCATTGTCCTTTCAGACGTATCTTTGTGAGGGAATGTGCTTCACAATTGCCTCATTTGGGTACCCTACTATATATTTTTTCTTTTCATTTCACCTTTTAAGATAGCGACCCTATAATAATCATTTCTTTTCATGGCCCAGCCGCAAACTTTTTGTTTTCGGCCCAAATGCTGCTTCGAATATCAAATCATGGGCTTTGCTCTTTTTGCTTCGGCCCAGTTCTATTGTATGAGTCAGTAGTTCATGTTTTAGATTTCTAAAACTAGGCTTATATCTATAATCAATTTGAGGTTTTTGATTTCAATAATTTGCTTTTCTTTAAATTTACTACAATTTTTAACCTTTTTTATTTAAATTTATGCATTTCCTTTCAATAATTTACTTTATACATTTTAATTCTTTGTCAAGTAAATATTTTAATTTAATTCGTCCACTTAATTTTCAGCAATTTATATTTGTTTTCATTTATTTTCAATTTGCTTGATCTTCATTTACTATTACTAATTTGAATGAATCCAAAAATTCAAATTGAAGTAGTTATATTGGTTTAAACTCTTAACCTAAAGTTTTAGTGTCAACAAAAAATACAAATTTCTGTTGGTCTATTCAACCGACACTATTATAGTCGATTAGTTAGACACAAAAGTATTTAATAGTATAATTTTACGTTAAATGAGAAAAAAAAGTGAGTCTAACCCACACTAAATAGTTAAAATATAATAATTTTCTCGTAGGATAGGATCAGATCCAATTCTAGGAGAGATGTCAAACCTGTCAGGTTATGGCTTTGATCTAAGAGCTTCGGTTTGAACACATTGTTCTCTTGAAAGATTATAAGTCTATCTTTTTTTAATAGGAGGTGTGGTGTTGTTGAACATGCAAACACGTGTAAAATAATAAGGCACGATCGATATCAATCTTTGTCTCTATTGGAATAAAGAACCTGGCATTTGGAAAATTCATGTCTTTTTTTTATTTAGCGGTTGGGATCGAGAATTGATCCGAGAGAATAAAAAGTTGAGCATTAGAATGAACTTTACCGACTCTAAGTTGAAAAAAATACTTTGCTTGGCTATGACCAATGCTAAAATTGATTAAAAAAATAGAACCAACTCTAATGATGTATCATATTTCAAATTTGTCCCATTTATCTTATTTTAAACCAATCTCAATTATCCTATTTTAAATCTCTCAAATTCCAATAAAATTTGAATATGATTCCAATGAAATTCTAGGTAGAGATTCAATGAATTTCTTTCATGTGAAAAATAAAATCAATTGATATCTTATTTGAACCACATATAACTAAACTAAACCAATCAAACTCAATAATCTCAGCCAATCATACTAAAAAAAAGGGAAAACCATTAGAAAAAATACAAAACTTGTTACATGAAAAAAAAAATGAAATAATTAAACTCACATTGCAGGTGAACCTCAAGTAAGTGACAGGTCATCGAAATCTTTAACATAGTAGGGGTGGACTTGACTCATACCCATTAAATTGTTGTCAAGATGTCGTTCCATTATCATAGCTTGTTGTTGTTGCATCAACTTAATTGTGTCATTTAACTATGCAATCTTTTGATGTGCTAAGTTAGTTCTTTTAGTTGTTGCACCAACTTTTTCATTTGCTTTTTAAAGTTATTAACGAAGTTTTTCATTCTTAGCCAATTGGTTACTGCAACTAGTGGTAGAAACTAACAAGGATGGCTAAGTGAGGGATGACGATCCATGGTGGCAGTTAGTAGCTAAGTCTGCAGTACATGAGATCAACCTGTATTATTTCCTCCAGAAACATCTTTCCAGCATTGCAACTTTCTTGCTGCATCTATTTGACGGACAACAAAAGTTGTTCTTTCAGAACGATATGATTATATAACCCTCAACTGCTGATGATAGGTTTCCTACACAACTGTTGGGAGTTGAAAATGTTAGGTAATTATGTTCAAAATATAATAAACACTGCAAAAAAATTCAGCATTACCTACAAACATTACTCATGAACAACTTTACCTACCTATATTACCCACAAATCTCATTACCTACGAATATTACCCACAAATCTGAATTCATAGGTAAATTCAACAATACCTACCAACTATTACTCACACTCTGTTATCTACTAACTATTACTCATGGATCTCTATTACCTAGCAACTATTACTCACAAATCTTTATTTATCTACCAACTATTACCCATGAATGTCTATTACCTACCAACTATACTCACAGATTTCTATTACTTACCAACTATTATCATAATAATTATATACATAATATTAAAAATATTATTATAAAATAAATAATTATAAAATTATAACTAATATTCATAAACAATAATAATAATAATAAATATAATGCTCATAACTAATAGATATACATATTATTAATATTATAAAATTAATAATATAAATATTATTATTATATTAATAATATGAATAATATTAATAGTATTAGTAATATTAATAGTATTAATAGTATGAAAAAACTAATAATATTAATAAAATTAATATTAATAATATTAACACTAATTCTAATATTTAATAATATTAATAATACTAATAATATTTAATAATATTAATAATATTATTAATTATTAATAATATTACTAATGTTTATATTATTAATTATATTAATATTGATAATCATACTAATAAGTATAATAATAATTATAATAAGACAACAAACTTAACTGTATAATGATTAAAATTTCTATAATGATTAAAGTTTTTTTATCATTTATAAAGGAACTTGACTTTGAGTTTCACATGCAATTTAAGTTAAAAAATATTTTTTAATTATTTTAAAAATATGTAAATTTATGATTTTATAATAATATATTTTATTTATAAAGTAAATTTTATTTATATTTTATATAATTATATTATTTTATATCATTTAAATTATCAACTAATTTACCAAATAGTTATAATTTATTAAATTAGCTTCTTAACCTGATAAATTAATTTATCAGTTATTAACTAACTTATCAAGTAAATGTGGTACAAAAATTATATTGGATATTTATAAACATATTTTCAGAAATGTTATAACTAATGTTATTCTAAAATATACCTAAAAATATGTATGCTTAATTTTGTTTATATTTTCAGAAATACTTTTTAACTTTTAAAAATACATTAAAATAAAATCAAAGTGCATATGGATTAAAAAATAAATTTTTACATTTTCTCAAAATGTAATATTTTTATTCCTTAACATGGAAATAAAATTTATATAAACATAAAAGTATAAAATTTCTAAAAATAAAATACATTTATGAAATATTTTATTACTTTCTAATGGATATGGAAATAAATATTTCCAATTTTACAATTCTCAAAATGCAAAATAAACAACTCCTTCCTGATATAACAGACCTAAAATAATTCAGACCTCAAGTGACACTTTACTATACATGTTGGTGCAGTGGAAAGTTTTAGAATCTTCCGGTTGCGGTTAGTTGCGCTGCAACACAACACTCCAAAACCTAAGGTGGAGACAATTTGAATATTTACACAGCACAACCATTTTCTAGGGTTTATTCTGTCTATAAAAAGACGTATCCAATCTTTTCAACAAGCATAGGCCCTTCACGTAAGCACTTATATGTTATGTATGCTTCTCACTCCTCTTCTCTCCTGCATATTCAACACCTTTTTAAATATTTTTACGTTGATTTATTATTTTTGGAGGGCATAATTTCACCAATTACTATTAATAAAAAGAATGCATAGCCATTTGACTCATCATTTTATCGTTGAATCATAAAGAAAAACAAGAAGCAATAGAACAGTAGGATTCAAAGTGAATCCAAAATTCGTGGATGGCTTCGGAGAAAATCGAGCGAACTGCAATTGAAATGAACAATGCGGATACAAATTCGAGGGAACGTTCTTCTCTTCCTCCGTTGCAAAATTCACCCAATACTCAAAATCTGGGAATCATAGAACGAACTTTCTCCGCCGCAGGCGCCGCCTTCCTTTCAGTCATCATTGCCAATCCCCTCGATGTTGCCAAGGTGCTTTTCAATTTTATTGTTACAAAGCGGAATCTCCTATACATAGTTTTTTTGTCTGTCCTTTCTTCTTTGTAACGATTAATGAATTGTAGTTTTGAGAGTCTTCAAAATGTTATGCTCGGTGGTTTTTCCTGGGTGTCTTCTAGCTTTATGTTTTCTTTTCTTTCTTTTCGTGTGTTCGGATTTAATTGTTCGAATATCCTTCATGGGCACCAAGAAAAAGAAAAAGAGAAATATAAGTATGATAAATGATGTAATATAATAGGAAGAGAGGTAAAGAAAAATTATAGCTGCTAATTAGATGATTGATATACAATAATGTGTAAGCTTCATTACTTCTAATTATTTATCTTTTGGTGTACTCTGATTTGTTTTGCCTATGTATCAGACAAGGTTGCAAGCACAAGCAGCAGGGGTTGCATATTCTCATCCACTCAGTAATATGACTAGTAGAATGGCTTGTTTTGGCCCAAATATGGTACGCAAGAAACATAATTTTGTTGTTTGGTCTATCTATAAAACAAACAAATGCAATGTTTCATTTTCTTTAGGTTGTTTGGTTGAATGATTTTGCTTCGTTTTAAATCCAACTTAGTTAGTTACTTGCCAGAATAAAAAAAAATAATCTACATTGATAAACTTGTGCAATTAACTTTGTATTTTCAATGTTATTCTTAGATGTTTGCTGATTTAAGATGTTCTCCATCATGCCACCGGGCTGGAATCCAGGGAACAGTGTCCATCTGTCCTCCTGAGTGTTTTCGCTACAAAGGAACATTGGATGTCATCCACAAAATTATACATCAGGTTGCTGTTTTTATTTCATGGGTTTAACTCATCATTTGCGTGTATTGGGAACATGTGTGCTTCAAGTTATGTGTACTACATATTTACATTTACAAATATGGATACAGATTAATCAATGCCAATTTGGTATTGCAGGAGGGATTCGCTAAGCTGTGGAGAGGCACAAATGCTGGTCTGGCTCTTGCAGTACCAACTGTAGGTTCACAAGTCAATCAACAGAGATTTATTGCTCAATATTGCACTTCATATTTTAATGCAAAGGAATTGACTGACATAACTTTTGTGTGCTGAAATCAGGTGGGAATTTACCTTCCTTGCTATGACATATTACGCAATTGGTTGGAGGATTTCACAGCTAAAAATGCTCCAACTACAGCTCCTTATGTACCATTAGTGGCTGGTTCATTGGCACGCTCTCTAGCTTGTGCAACTTGCTATCCTATTGAACTTGCTAGAACTCGAATGCAGGTATTTATAAGATATATTTTAGCACCCAATGTGGAAATTTTGTGGCTTTTTTGAGTTTACATATGCATGAAGTGTGCTTGTTTAAGTCAGAGTCACTGCCCATCTCTTTTGAATTCATTTGGCATTGAGAAGGTAAACAAGTAATTTAGGATTTGTTTTGCTTTCTTTAATCAGTAAAGAATTAATAAATTAAAGAATATGAAACATTTAAGAAATGCCCCACCCTTATAAAAAATATAGTTATACTATCTAGACTCCAACAGAATTCATCACACTCTTTTTGCTTTGGTAAAACGACAACCTAAAGCACAAAGGAAATTGTTGCACTAAGTTTTTCAAGTTCCTACAAATATCTAACCCAATAAACAACACATTCGAAGATAAATTTAATCTAGTTTAAATGAGTAAATATTTATATTTACTGTTATTTATATACATATATAACTGTTTTTTATTTACTAATCATCATTTGTTAAAGTTGTTAATGAAGTATCTACATTGATACAACTCCTTTCAAAGTAAAGCTTATATAAGAATAAGTTTTTGCTTTGATTAATGTCATTTCATTCTTATTCAAAAGATGGAATAGGAATTTTGGTTCCATTTTATATAAGATATCTAAATATTATAATCATGTCTTTATTTTATCATGTTCGATTTCAGTGTATTATGTTGCATTCCTCCCTACTATACTATGTCACATTTCATATTTTCAACAATTCAAACATACACTAGAATTGTATATTATTCTATCGTAACAAATGTTTCATCCTTTAATTTATTCCATATTTTAATTTTTTAAATTTAATAGTGTTTCAATTTTTATTTTAGATTCTCTAATCTTTTTTATGCTTATTGTTTATAGAAGAATTACGTTTTCATTTATTTTGTCTTCAAGTTATATTTTCTATTCCACAAACCTTTTGGGTTTCTACTGTTTTTCTTTGGAGAATTATCAGGTTTTCATTTATTAATTTCGGATGTAGGCATTTAAAGTGACTCAAATTGATAAAAAGCCTCCTGGAGTGTTTCAGACTCTGCTTGGTGTTATGTCGCATGTCAAAAGCATAAATAGTCCACAGAATAATTGTAAGTGCTTAAGTTTTCTTGCAACATCAACATCTACTCAACACATAATAAATTTAAGTTCAAGGTATCATGCTTGCTTGGTGTTTAAAATTTATGAATTTTATCAACAAGAAATAAATGAATTGAAATGGACATTAGTTATCGCAACCCTTAAAATTGGTTGATATTTCCTTATCGGAATGATACATACTTTTGTGGTTATTGAGTTTATCATTATAATGTTTAAGTTAATTGAGTATTTGAATTTAGCTTATTAACGAGCTGATAGTTTAAGTTAAGTTCTCTGGAATAGGTATTAGAGCTCTAATCCTTCTCTATATGTGTTACGCAACTAGAGGAAAGAGTTATGGACAAAACATGCATGCAATTCTTTAGGTACTTTTTGGGATTTATCTCCCATCCAAATTGGAGTTTCACCTCGGTAAATTAAATTTTGCATTAAGAAAACCTTTGTTATGTAGATTATCAAGGTCAAATCCCGACTTTTGATTGGAAAAAAAGTACCAAAAGCACACGAAAACTGGATTTAAAACTTTTCCATAGAATTATTTACGTCACCTGTTTAAATTGATTGGTTAAAGAAAGTATGAGGGAATCCTAGAAGGAAAAGGTTATGGAAAACTATTGTGAGTAAAGTTATCACAAAGTTAAATGTTTGGAAGGGGAGATTTTTGTCTTTGACAAGTAGAATATGCATTATAAAGTTGATTTTCACTTCAGTTCCTTTGTTCTATTTATCATTCTTTAAAGTCCCAAATTTCTCTATGAAATTTGTTTACGAGTGGCTAACAAATAATATAAGAGGACCACATCATGATATTTTTAGCCATCTGTGGAGGATCAAAGCCTCACCTAGTGTTTTGACAACTACGTGGAGGGTCATGGTAGACCGTATGCCAACGAGAGTTAATCTCACTAGGAGAGGGGTGAAGATGCCTACACTGGTGTGGGTTATGTGTCAAGGTGTGAATGAATCTTCAGTGTGTGTGGGACCACTGCTTTAGGTGGATTGATATGTTGTATGTTCACCATGCAGATTTGGAAAGACATTTTGAGCAATTTTTCTTACCACAAGACCCCTTTAATCAGAATATGGTGTGGAAGGGTATGTGGGTGGTTGTGATATGGAGTATTTGGGAACAAAGGAACCTTATTATTTTCATGCAGGGGTAGTGGATGAGGAAGAAATCTTCCATATGGCGCACTTAAATGCTGGCTATGGTTAAAACATAAAATACACGTCTTTAATTTCTTCTTTTCTGAGTGGTGTATGAGCCCGATTATGTGTATTAAGAAATAGAAGAGAGGGGGTTGGTGAAGTTTAGTAGGTGGGGCTGGATGCGCACTATGACACCACTGATAAGTCCCTTTAGGTGGTTGTGATGAGTGGTTGAAGAGGTTAGTTGCGGTTCTGTTTTGCGGGGTATCTTCTTTCGCTTAGTTCTTATCTTGGGGCAGGGGGCTTGATGTAGCAGGTTGTTGAGATGCTCTGGTGCTTTACAGGGTCTTTTTTTTGAGTTGTTTCTCTGATTTTTAGTGTTGTACTATGGTTTGATGTGCTACTGGTATGTGCCATAAGTTGTAGCAGCGAAAAATATGGTCTCTCCTCTTAGAAAGGGTGCTGACCACAAGAGAATTTTTGTAATTCTGGACATCTTTTGGATGAAAGGCACCGTATGAGCGTTCGAGTGAAGCCAAGCTTGTGTTGCATCAGTGCTTGCAGTTACACAACAAGAGTAGGCTATGGATCAGGTGCAGTTTGCATGTTACACGGGGTCTAGGGAGTTTTACAGGTTTTTGGTCTTGCTCTTGTTATAGCAATTTAAAATTCTTTGTTGTTTTGCTTGTAAATGTTGATTGGTTTGTATATGACATATTTGTTTTTTATGCTTCTTGTATAAAGGTTGAGACACCGTAAAGTGTCTCCTTTTTATATATATTTTTATTATATATATTTTTATTGTTGATAAAAAAAATATAAGGGGAGTAAATGGGAAAAATCTAGTAGAAGTTACTAAGATATACTTAAAGAGGACTTTATGAGAGCATTACATGAATTCCACTGTCATGGTAAATGGTCTAGGATTGTAACACGTCATTCATCTCTATTATTCTCAAAGTAAATAACCCACAACAATTGGAGGAATATAGTCCATTTATTTGATAGGTTGTATTTATAAAATTATTTTTGAAGTGTTGGCAAATAGGTTGAAGAAAGTTCTCATATCAAAGTCATAGATAAAATTTAGTCAACATTCTTGATAGGAAGAAACTTTCTAAACAATGTGTCATTCATCCGCAGCTCCGTTCTCGCTTCTGCTATGAATATTGAAGCAACTTCATTGCACTTGACATATTCCACATGCATGAAACCATAGATGATGTCAAATGTAGGAAGAAAAGTTGCTTGATCATGAAGGTGGATTTAAAAAAGCTTACTATTAGGTAAGAAGATGAGTTTTTTTTTTACTATATGATGGAAAGATTATGCTTTTGTGATCAATGGATTAGATGGATAAAATGATGTCTTGTATCAACGATAATAACCATTTTGGTCAATGGTAGCCCAACATAGAAATTTTCTCTTTCTATACAACTTAGATAAGGAGAACCCCTAACATCGTTTTTCTTTCTGATTGTAGTAGAGGGACTAGCAGGCATAGTGAAACAAGTCACAAATTTAATAATGCAAGAAGGAGTTAGGTGGGTAAAAATGAAATAGGAATAAATATGATGTAATTTGTAAATGACACTCTTTTTATATGTCAAAACCAAATACAAAATGTTTTATCACTCAAAAGTATATTACGATGTTTTGAAGTGCTATTAGTTCTGAAAATAAACTTCTGGAAGACTAAGCTGGAAGGAATAAGGGTTCAAACTAACCAATTGGACATGTATGATACCATATTAACCTGCTCATTCATGATGTTGTCACTCATATATTTGGGGATACCTATTGGGGTAAATCCAAGAAAAGAGAGGATGTAAGACGATATAATTCTTAAAATTAGAAAGAGACTTTCTCAATGGAAAAGGGAGGTAGTTGTGTTTTGCTAGAATAGTGTGTCTAGTTAAATCTTTCATTTATGCTCTACCCTTATTCTTTGTATTTTCTTTTATTGAGATAAAAAAAAATCTTCAATGAGACTAGAAAGATACAAAGACGATTTCTTCGAGGATGGGGTTCAAAAGAAAAGAAAATAGCTTGGGTGAAATATGAGAGAATATGTAGGTCGAAAGTATTAGAAGGGTTAAGCTTAAAGGGTATACTAGTGTTTAATTATGCACTTGTGGCCAAGTGAAAATGGAGACTAGCAAATGAAGATAATGGAGTATGGAAAGAAATACTAGTATCTAAATATAGGTATTGGAGGATGTTGCATAAGGAATCTGAAGGTAAGAATGAGTCAGTGTGGTGGAAAGATCTAAAGAAAATAATTGAATTATGGAATCAACTTAGGTGGTTTAATAAAAGTATATAATGGCAAATAGGAAAGGGAACTAAATTCAAATTTTGGGAAGATAGGTGGAATGAGAATATCCCTCTTAAGGATAAATTTTGCTAGGTTATATAAAAACTCTTGTAATAAGTTAGCTAAGGTGTCAAATATAGGAGTATGGATCAACAGTAAATTGGAATGAAAAATGGTGTGGAGACATGAATGGTTTCAATAAGAATTATCTCAGGTTGATACTCTTATGAGAGAATTATCACAAAAAGAATCAAAAGGACAAGAGAAAGACATATGGGTGTGGAATAGAGATGAATTTGGAACATATACTATTAGATCAACTTATTAATGTCTATAGCGAAATTATGATGGGAGGATAATACTTTCTTCAGCCTAATTTGAAAAATAAAGGCAATCCCAAGTTTGTTACACTTTGCTTGGAATATGAGAGTGAATAGTGTGTCAACAAAAGACAATCTCGGACATAGAGGGGTACAATTAACTAGTGGATTATGTGTTTTATGTGTACATGTGGAGGAATCAATTGAGAATTTATTTTTTGAATGTAAAATATCAAACCATGATTGGAATCTTTGTAAATGGGCGGGATTAACATTTGTTATACATAAAAAAACACCTTCCAACATTTGTATCAATTTTGCTTGTGTGACCTCAATAGCAAAGGTAATAATATATATCTGAAAGACAATGTGGATGACTCTTATTAAACGCATATGGAGCAAAGAAACTCTGTTATGTTGAAAAATGGAAAGTGGATGAGGAAATTTTTGGATTAGCTAAATTGAAAGTATGGACATAGATTACAAATAAGGTATCTAGAGCAAACTTTGCATATTCTGATTGGTTTGTATGTCAAAAAAATTATATTAAAGGGATACAATAATAAAGATAAATTCAAAATCAATTGCGGGGTTATAAATATGCTATCTGACAGACATATTATGGATGGACAATTTAAATGTTCTTCTACATACAAGATAATGAGTGTTTCATGTTTGGCTATACCAGGTTATTATTTTGATTTTTATATGGTGATCCACAACAACAAGCTTTATTTGGGTGAAGACATTTGTTAATCTTATCTATTAAAATAACCTTTGGTTTTATGTAAGGAAACTGTCACAGGTTTTTTTGGAATCAATCCTACAACATATATGGTTAAAGCCTACCCAATTCATGTTGGTAAGGATACAAGAACACACCTTGGGGAGGAAGGGTATCTTGTATCTTTGCAAGAGTAATTAGGGACAAAGCAATTTTTCTAGACTGTGAGTGATCTGTATATCTAATAATTATGTTGAACTGTGTTACCTAGTTGGAGAGTTATAAGGAAGGTATTTTATTGTATCTATATATATAGTAATTTTTTTAATAAGAGTTTGGATACCTCGAGTATCCCATTATATTATATATTTTTCCTTCTTGAGCACAAATAAAATATAAATTAATAAGGTAAAATGCTAAAAGATTTATTAGGTAATCATGTAATTGTCATTGAATCTATTCATTTAATAATATATAGTGCAAGGTTATCGTCTTTTATGGACTGGCATGGGAGCTCAACTTGCCCGTGATGTACCCTTCTCTGCCATTTGTTGGTCAACCCTTGAACCAGTGAGTTTCTTTCATGAATCATTAGACATGTAAAGTTGTTTTTCTTTATATTTTTTTGTAATGGCAATTACCCTTGCATTGCAGACTAGAAGAAAACTTCTTAATTTTGTTAGACATGATGATGCCAATGCGTTTAGTGTTCTTGGCGCAAATTTCGGAGCTGGTTTTATTGCAGGAACTTTAGCAGCTGGAGCTACATGTCCTTTAGATGTTGCAAAAACTCGGAGGCAAATAGAGGTTTGTTTGTTTTTGTTACAAATGAGATACAAAATTGTTCACTTGTCTTCACAAAGTTTAAGATTTGAATTGTTTGCTCATTAAACTTTGTCAGAGCTTCTATTACCAAGTGGTCTAATGTTTGATTTTGCTACCCTCATTATTTTATTAATATGTCAAGTTTATCACAATGCATGTGGGCATGTGTAGTATCCACACCTAAGCCTAAATGAATCTTTCATTAAGAGATTTTTAGAGATGTAATGTAGCATTGTTCATGTGACCTTGAAAGACTAAACATTGAAATTTGTGATTCATGACATTTTCATTTATTTTTAAGTCATTAACTGTTTCTTCTATCAAATTGTGGGGTGGAGTGGGGGATTACAATAGGTTTGTTTACCTCATTTGTGCTCTATTTTCTTAAACAAATATTTGAATTAATGATACAGTTTCATATATATTTGATAATTTTATGTAATATTTTCAAAATAAATTGCAGAAAGATCCTTTCAAGGCATTGAAAATGACTACAAGACAAACATTAACGGAGGTGTGGAGGTATGACATAGTTTGGATTTCAAGTGTTGTAATTTTTACTTTGCATGGTACAAATTGGATGACAAGTGCCTTAACAACCTAGTTTTTACTCACTTTGATTTTGGTGCATGTCTGCACATATTTGATTTGAGATGTACGATAGCATGAACCTAAAAGATTTTTCTTCAACCTTAGAGAGAAAATACCTTGTTATTGATTTGTTATTTAACCTACAACAATAAGTTATAGTCCATTCAGGGTAAACATTGTTTGAATTGATCAATGTGTTGATATAAATTATTACTGATATGTTTGATTTAAACAAATTTTCAGAGATGGAGGCTTGAAAGGATTGTTTGCAGGTTTTGGTCCACGAGTTGGTCGATTAGGTCCTTCTGTTGGATTAGTGGTTTCATTTTATGAAGTTGCAAAGTTTGTTCTGCATCATCACTACAACACATCATCATGATTGGATCCTTCTTATTATGCCAACTTTTTTGTTGCAAAAACAAATTCTGATCTGAACTTGTGGAGATGACTGAACAATAACTTTTTGTAGGATTGAATAGGAAAATGATCGGCATAGGAAAAACTTAGGTTTTTGAGTTTTTTTAATCTTTATATGTTGATTAGGATAAGCGGAAATTTTGTAAGATTCTCACTAAAATTTGATGAAGTTAAATATTAATTAATTTTGAAATTTTTTGTTCTCCCAAAAAGCTCTAAATGTGAAAATCAAAGTCTTAGCATATTTTTTTATTATGAAATGTAAAAATTATACTTTGTGATATGGGAGTAAAAAGAGACAAGAACATAATTGACTATAATACTGTTTAGAGAAACATAGTCCAAGCATAAAAAAAATTACTTGGCTAATAAATAAAACATAATATGTGAACTCTTTACATGTTAACCATGAATACCAAAGCATTCAATTTTATTTTGTCAAATAGATTATTGATAAATCAATTGGTGATTGTTTTATATATTGCATTTAAAATTAGAAAAATGTCGAATAGGAAATGAGTAGACCTTAGTTAAAAAAGATTGTCTTATCATGTTCTAGATGTTTTGATTCGAACAAATTTTTTTTAAAGAAATTATTTGTAACGTAAGCAAAATTATTTGTGAAAACTCAATTTTATTTATGACATGTGTGATTGTCTTAAAAAATACATTTAAATATTAAGATTTTATTGAAAACATAGTTTTGTAGAAACATGCTCAGACTTAATTTTAATGAAAACTTAGATTTAATACAATTTAAACCCGAACTTAATCTACAAACTTTAATTAACTATACAAACCAAAATAATTTTGTTAAATTCATAAATTTGTGATTTTCTTCTTAATTTTTTCTCTTGTTAAATTGACCAAATTGTGATTTTCTCCACATTTTTTTTCTTTCTAAAACTTTCTTCAAGCACATGTCATTAAATGTGTGATCTTTTGATCAAACTTCGTTCTAATCACATTACAACCATGTCACTTTATCAAATCATTTAACATATAACATAAATAATATCACAATACTTATTTTAAACATTTTTTGAAATTTGAACATTCTTAGACTTTTGTCAAACGCTTAGATTAATATGCATAAAATAAATTGCATGTCACTATTAAGTTCTCAAAGTTCACACTCTTTTAGTCTTATTTATTTATCATTTAACATGTTATATATTCACACACAATCTTAACAATATTGCAAAAGTTTACATCAATTCTATTCATATTTCCAAATTTTCTTCCACGTCTATAAATTTCAATTTCATTATCACAAGTTTTGTTAATAATATTTTTCATGATATTTTCTTATTTAAAATCAATCTAACATGTCAAGACACAAAATTTACAATTTCAAGACCAATAGTATTCATCAGACATTCCATAATTAGAATCAAATTTATTTATAACTCAAAATCATTTCTCTTACTTAGCAGTTGCTTGAATCCTAAACAATAACAAATGGAGTTGAAAATACATCAAAGACTTTTAGAGATCTAATAAAACATTACCAAAATCAAATCAAAAGATTAATTAGTTGAAAAAATAATATATTTTATGTAATAAAATCAGTGAAACTTCTAAACACTCAAATAGAGCCAAAGAATAAATAAATAATAAGGATATTAGAATAGAAAGAAATTTGATTGATTAGATTAGAAATGTTATATTCTCCGTCACCTTCTATTTAGTATGATATGTTAGTAAAAATTATGATAAATGAATTTAAAATAGAAGAGAGAAAATAAAATAAAAAGATGATAGACATCATGAAAAAAAAAATTACATCCTCTTGGATATGACATGATATGTTGTCAACCTCTTATATTATGCAAATAAGAAATTTAGTATTATTTCATGATCTAATTAAGATAGATTGTTTTATCACGTTTTTTAATAAGTTCTTTCATAATGACAATGAAATGTTTAACGGTGATGCATTAACAATATAAAATAGTTTTTACATTGTAATCCATAATTTTAAAATGATTTAGGAAAATGATAAAGATATGATGATAATAATACGCGTAATAATTTGTATACTATAATAATTGCCTTCAGTATGTTTTAACGTAAAAAAGTTAAAATATGTTAAAGTTTTAAAAATTAATGAGCAAATTATATTCATTTTTTTAGAATTTGTAAGAATTATAACATGAAATATTTATTACATTTTTGTTATGATTTATTACAAAAATAATTTTCATAATTATGTAATTGATCTTTTAGTTCATTTATATAATTTTTAAAGTTTAAAAATAGAATAAAGGATAAAAAACATAAAAGGAAACATTGAAAATGCCTTTTAAATTATAAGAAATACATAAAATTTTATAAATATAAAAGAAAATCTTGTAATCTTAAGGCATAGGTAACTCTATTCGAGCTCGTACATGTTTAGGTTCAGTTTATTACAGTTTAACAAAGTACAAAAAATTCTATATTTACTTTATTTAAAGTATTTATAAAAAAATAGGTAAAATAGAAATTATAAGGTAAATGATATTTTTGTAATTAATAATAAAAACATGAAATTGAAAAAGAAAACTCTACTTCATGATTTCAAATACCAAACTGGTGTGTTGTTTTAAAAAATATTGGTAGTTCAGGTGTAAAACTTCGAACATAATGTCTTACCAAAGTTCAGAATATCTGTCATTTATCCTACATTACTTCCATATTCTTATCTCTGTTATCCCAGAGAATTTCATTTTTTAATTATTATTATTTAACTTGTTTCCTTATTTAAGTATTAGAAAAACAAAGGGGATAAATAGGTAGAAAGAAGTAGTGAAAACTAGGAGATATAATTGAATTCATAAGATATTACAATAATAATGGCCGAATACAGTTAAAATTTCTCCCTCCCTAGTCTTTATGACACCAATGCCTCTCTTTGGCATGAGAAGGCTATGTTACCATCCATCAATTTATAAATAAACGAGGACTCCCTTGGTGGCTCAATGCATGATATAGGTCAGCACCAAAGCCACAAGCATTAGGACATATGCAATTGTTTGGTCAATTGTGGTGCCTGCAAAGTATGAACAACAATTTGTTAGCAATATGCACTATGCCCCTCTTTGCAAATCTTCAAGAAACAATATAGTATTCATATTCAATTGTGAATCAATGTTTTTACTTTGCCACCCTGCAGAATCCAGATCCGATATTGAAAGAAGGCTAACATTTTTTATAATTGAAATCTCCTAATTGTATAGTTTCAATGATGCTTTTACTCATCCAAAACGATCAATTTCTATTCTTTTTCTTTGATGAACTTGGTATCTCTCAGCTCAGAGTTAGAGACTAATCTTTTAAAGTATTGAAATTTGTTCAAGAGATTGACTTCTAATAAATGCTCTCCCATATAAAAATTGACATATATTATACAAAAAGCAATGGAACAAGAATGAAATCCAGAATGGAGAGAATTACCATCGCTTGTTGGAGCAGGAGCTGGAGCAGTGACTTCTGAAGAAGCCACAGTCATGAGAGCTGCAATGATGAGGATAAGGAAGGTAGCCACCCTGACTGAAGCACTGGAAACGGCCATGTTTCTCCTTGGATGTATGTCTTTCTTCTTTATTGTTTTTTTCTCTCTCTCCTCCCTTTCTCTTATTCTCTCAAACTTAAGAGAGAAAGAAAGGAGAGAGAAGGCAAAGTAAGAAAGGTTGTGTGAGAAAGATGTTCGGGTGGTGAGATTCAAGGGCCCTATGAACTCCCTTTTATAATGCCAATGCAGGCTTCCATATGCACAAAAGCACCTCTTCTGAGACGTGGAATGAAGGGTGCACCCGCACCTTCAGGGGTCTCCTACTATTCTCAGTTTTCCTTTTCTTTCGCTCAATATTGTTACTAACAAAATTTGGCAAAACCAACTCATTTACTTAATATACGTTTTGTTTAGCTTAAAAGCAAACCCTTTGAACCGTAGTTTGAACAATAGCTGCACAGTTTAATTGCTAAGTATTGTAAATGTAAAAAAATTGGCCATATTAACCAATTAGAATGTGACTTCAAAAATAATTATTATAAAACCTAATATATTAATCATTTATAATAATCGTAAATGAATGACATAAAAAATATGATGGGTGCATGGACTATTTTTTTCATAATTTTAAACAACAAATCAAACTAGTTTAACTGGTTTTCAGTTTTGTCCTTGAAATAAGATAGCAGTTTCACGTTGTTCGCAGTTCTATTCATGTGCTACACGTACCTAACAATTGCCATTAATTCCTAAAAATGAACAGAGAAGACAAACTTAGGATTTCATGTTGAGAGAAAAAAAAATTGCACTTTTCTTTGCGATAATTACTAAAAATATGATGATAACCAATTAAAAGAGTACCGGACAGCATATTCATGCACATATAGCCACCATAGTTTGTAGAAATTGAAACAAATAATATATATATATATATATATATATATATATATATATATATATTGTTGGTGTTTGTTTCAACTAGTATAGACATAAATGTGGATCCTAAGACTGAACGAAGGAAGTTAAGGAAAGAAAGGGTTCTCTTTGTTTATGTAAATCTGGTATAGCTGCTTTGAGTAGCGAATGGCAAAGGTTCTGCATAGTTCAACTGCTTTGGGGTCATGTTCATGCAATTCCTTGACAGACTTCTTCAAACCACCACGAGGATCTCCATGAGTGAGGTACTCGGCCAAAGTGCTGCCTCTGTAAAAGCAAGAAAACATGAGGAAGAAACTGATAGAAAATAGTCTCTGAACTCACTAACTAAAATTGCTAGTTTTTCCTTCGAAGTACTTTTCAAATGGTCTTTTTTTTTATCAGCAAAGAATTAAATTAAATTAAGAGGGATACAAAAGGGGTATCCCAACCCTTTTACATAAATCAAACCACATTAAGAATCTCCAAGAATAAAGAGATGAACAAACACCCCAGAAGCAATAGATAGATAATGTTTGCTGCATAAGCTAGACGTCTTATTCCAGCTAGCACTGTGCTCGTATTGGAATGCTATAAGTACCGCAAACTGCAGCTACAAAACCATCAAAATACACCAAAATATTGGTTATCTCCATCACCTCATTGGCATTCCTTCTACCCAGCTTGCAGTGGCACGATTGTAGCACTTGTCACAGAATTAATCACTTCAATGCAGCATCTTCCATTCGCTCCTTTTTGGACTTTGGCTTCCCCCTGTTTGCTCCTTTTAAGCTCATGTTTGCTCCTTTTAAGCTCACTTTTATCAAAAACCAACTTCCTACTTATCAGGGTCCATCTCGCACTTAGATTGGTTGGAGTTTACAACTTCGACTTACATCCCCTAACATGTCTGAATCCCCACCACAACCTCTACTGCTACCAACCACATATGAGACCACTAGTTGATCAACAAACACACTTAGGGATTTTCACAACAACCAAAACACCACATAAAAAACACATTTTGTTTCCTGCAAAAAGAACCCTGAACCAGCATACACCCTGCCTCTATTGATCTATCTGTTATAAGACACATCAAAACAGAATCCTCCATCATGTCCTTAACATTCCTTATGACTCCCTTGCATACAAGCACATATGTCCTTTCCATCTTGCACCAGTTGCAGGCCGTGACAAACCCACAAACACCTCCAACCAACTATAAATCCAGTATAGGCCGTAGTCTTAAAACTCTTGGCATCTGGGAGTCCTAATTATAACTTCTAATGCAAAGCATTGGATTAAGAATCCAGTCTACGAAAGAATA
>Ga0123342_1000862_pt1 | contig 50039 bp, 24 predicted proteins | sample Turbeawhitnodule_FD_89960 | JGI IMG/M metagenome (GOLD analysis project Ga0123342, IMG submission 89960) | Root nodule microbial communities of legume samples collected from Mexico - Turtle bean Mexico white nodule | ecosystem: Host-associated > Plants > Roots > Nodule | place: Mexico: Nepantla...
AAAAGCACTTCTTTTCCATTCCCATGCATTGCATTAGCAATTATCATCGTGTTCCAAGCAACAACATCTTTTCTGTGCATCATACCAAATACATTCCTTGAAAGATTCAAGTCACCACATTTAGCATACATGTATACCACCGCTGTCAGGGTTGTTAAGTCCCAAACTAACCAATGCCTAAAGACATAGCAATGTACCTCCTTGCCCATCCTCAAGCTTTCTAAAATAGAGCAAGCCGGTAAGAAACTACTAATTGTAATTTGATTAGGTTTAAATCCCATGCTTTGCATCTTCCTAAGCATCTCCACTGCCTCCTCCGTTTGCCCATTTTCCATGCAGCCCCCAATAACAGCATTCCATGTAGCTTCATCTGCTTTGACTCCTTTGCTCCTCATTTGGGAAAACAGGGCAAGACCCTTCTCATATTCTTTGTTTGTGAAGTATGCCGTTAAAACTCCATTCCAAGACACAACATCTCGATGAGGCATCAAATCAAATACTAGTCTAGCCGGTTTAACACTTAAACATCTAGCATACATGCTCACAAGAGCACTGCAGACAAACACATTTTCCATCATCTCATGTCTCATTGCAAATCCATGAATAGCCCTTCCAGACTTCAAATCTTTCAATTCCGAGCACGCTGGCAGAATGCTAGATACTGTCACTGAATTTGGCTTCACCCCATTCCGTCCCATTTCGTGAAAAACAGCTAGGCCTTGTCTAGGCAATCCACAATTGACATAGCATGAAGACATGCAGGTCCAAGAAACCACATCTTTCACAACCAAATCATCAAAAACCCGCCTGGCACCTTCAGTGCATTTACACTTCCCATAGGCATGAATCAATGCATTGCCCAAGAAAACATCAGAAATCATCCCACATCGTATGGCATCGTCATGAACCTCCTTGACTCTCAAGACATCACGAGAGGCACCAGAGGCCTTGGCAACAGCAAGAAACACCGAGTTCTGGGGTTTGATCCCACGTGCCCAAAGCGAAGCATAGATCCTTATGGCCTCATGTGGAAGTCCATAAGTAGTGAGACCTGAAATTAATGTATAACAAGTGGTCGGGTCTGGTTGAAGAATATTATCAAACAGTTGTTGGGCACGCCTGAAATCACCGACATTCAATGCTGCCTTGACGAGTCTGTGACCCAAGTGAGATGGGAGGTTAGTGGGCACAGACGGAGCCACCTTTGCTGAAGGTGGCTGCTTCCACAAGGAGGAGGATTGAGTGTTTTATGAGTGAGTACTGAACAAAGGTAGCAAAACAGAGCAAATACTACAACTACACACTTAACAGAGTCACACACTCTTCATCATGGTTATCAAACTAGCGAGTCTGCTCCGAGTTAGGCGAGTTCAACTGGGTCTTCGTTTTAACCAAAACGGTGTCTTAAGGGTTCGCCTTTCGTTTCGGTTTCACGTTCGTTTTGGTGGTGTTGCGTCTTCTCTGGAGTGCGGAGGTCGTGCGTCTTCTCTGAACAAGTGCGGCGGTGGTGGCGATCGAGCGGAGCAGGTCGCGCGGTGGTGACGATTGTGCAGAGGAGGTCGTGCGGTTGCGGTGGTCGCGGGTGGCAGGTCGACGGTGGTGCCGGAATTAGGGTTGCATTATTGTCTGGTGTGATTTAGGAAATTAGGACTTTTTTTTAATTGGGCTGCACTAAATTTGATTTTTTTATTAGGAAAACTTGTGCTAATATTTTTAAAATATTTTTTTTATGTGAAATAATACGAGTTTAGGAGTATTTTACGGGTGTATGTTCAACCTTCTCGGTTCGGTAAATTTAAATGGTTTCTAATATTCTTCAATTATTAAGCTTCTTTTTTTCTTTTGAAAAGGTCATTTTTTCTTGTTAAAAGAACTTTCTGCAGAAAATAAAACTATGAGGATAGTTATTTTTAAAATAAATTATGAAGTGAGAATACTCTAATAAGTTAGGGTCCCCTTAAAACACTGCATATGCTTTTCTTTTGTATTAAAAGCTAAATCTAAAAAACAGCTAATACATTTTCGTATGTTAGACTAGTAATTTTAAAATTATTAAAAATTGAAATTGATTCGATTTATTATTTTTAAAGTGTCTCAATTTTGACATTTGTGAATAAAAATAAAATAAATGTTAAACAGGTTAACTATTTTGTTAAAAAAAATTAGATTAAAAAAAGGCCACACTTCTTACAACATTAGTAAATGATGTGTTAATTTCAGTTAAAAAATCATTATACAAGTTTACAAGTCTATTTAACTTGCTTTAAATTAATAAAAAGTGCTTTTTAAATCAACATTTTGAATAAAAAAAAGGAGTGAATTTTAATTAAAAATTAACTTAACATAATCTAAAAGAAGCTTTAAAAATTGATATTCATTAGTGACTCTTTAACAAAATTATATTTAATAAACATTACAAATACTGATTATTTAAATAAATAATTTTTTTAAATACTTTTCTCAAAAAATTTAAATAATTCATTAATTAATTATGATCTCAATTATCTTTTCAAACGGGTTAGAGCGAATACGAATAACCTATCCACTGTTCATTATATCTAAAAAAAATCATCTCGTTACTCGTCTTGCTATTGGTAATACTTCTAAATATTCTTTATAATACCCAAACATTTTTTATTATTATTTAAATAAAATTATTTAAAATCAAGTTTTTAAAATAAAAATTCAGATAATAAAAATTAATTTTAAAGTATAATTCAAATAAAATTACACCCTAAAATATTAATACAAATAAATCCAGTCTTTTAAAAAAAACAAGTTATATTTCAAAATAAAAAATATAAATACACGAAATCAAATTCTAAATCATTCTTTAATTATTAATATTTCTCTAACTAATAACTTTATTTGGATAAGGTAGTTTTAAAGAAAATACTCAAATATAATTTATCAACAATAATTAATGAATAACGAGTATCCACATATTAATAGATACACTAATAATCGATAACAAGATAGAATAATTAAAATACGTGTTCTCATTATTCAATATTTTCACTTTTTTTTCATTCTTATTACACACTTTTTTATCAATTAAAATTTATTAAGAAAATTATAAATAGAATGGATTATTAGTATAAATAATATTAGTTGTTTGATTGAAAAAATAAAGTGAAATTCATTAATAATTTTTACTATATTTTAAATATTTTCATATTGATGGTTGATGATGAAAAAGGGTTTGCAGCCATTTTTACCTCAGGAAAAAAAAACAGAAACTATTTATGTTAAGATAACACGATAAAACGTAGTTGTAGTGAAGAAAGAAAAAAAATCTGATTCCATGTTTTTTTCTAATTCTCAACTTTCATCTGTGCAGAGTATATAAAAATAATAATAACTTAGAACTATTTATACTTAACGATATTTGATTATTATAAAAAAATCCAAAATAATTTAAAAATGCTTGATTTTAATTAATTAATTTTTTATTATAATTTTTTTTTATCGATTTAGATATAAATAACCCTATTATTAAGGGCGAGAAGATCTATAAATATAATGTAAGTATGGAATCTTTTATAAAAAAAATATAAAGCAAGACTAAACTATATATATTTAAACATTTAAAATATTATGACAAGAATGTTAACTTAAAAAAATATAACATTTTCATATTTGTTATGATAATTAAAAAGGGCGTTCCTAAATATCTGAAAAAAATATATAATATCTTATTTTTATTTACTTTTATTCTTACAATAAGAAGTGGTAAAGTTATATATTGTTAAAAAAATGAAAATGCACTTTTTAATTGAATTACATTTCATTTTTATTTACTTTTTCTATGAATCATTTTGAATATTAAAAATAATTTTGATAATATGAATATTTTGTGTTTATAAAGTTCCTGCATGCAGATGTAATATTCCAAACCCTAAAACATTCTAGTTGTCTTCCTCATCCACCACATGTCACCATTCACTGCATCCTCAACCTTGTTTACACACACTTGTCACATAAGCATGCAAAGAGCAAGCCACGTATGACAGCACTTGGGGCAATAAATGCACCCCATTTGACCCATCATCTCATCACTCAAATCTTCACATTCAGAGCCACTAGAGAAAAGTTGCAGTTGCAAGCATTCATGGCGAAGAGCAAAGATGACATAAAGTATGGAACAGCACAGGCAAGGCTTTCAGAAGATGAAGCAGTGAGGGTGGCGTATGTTAATGGCACTCCCCTTGAAGGAGGAAAGATCTCTGACTCTCAACCAGTTGACATGTATGCAAATGCACGCAATATTGCAAAGAGTGACACAGCAGCAGCAAAGAATAATAATAATAATAATGAATCTCAGATGCAGAAACGTGACACACCAGAAGCAGGTTCTGCAGAATTCACCAGGGGCTCCTAGGTTTCTTTTTGGTTTTGGTTTTTCTAATGAAGTAGAAATTTTGTTGAGACGTTTTCATTTTGTTTTCATGTGATGTGTTTGTTTGGTTTTTATTGTAACCAATTAATAAGAGGTGAAAGGTTTGTAAATATTGATGGAAGAGGTGAAATCTCATGAACAAACATATGAAGTGATTGTGAAACATGGATGGAGTAATTAAAAACCATTATTAATAGTAAACTTTTTATACCTTCTCAGATAGGATGGAAAGATTCTAATAAAGTGGAAAAAACGAGAAACGAAATATTAAGAAGCACGAAGATAGAAAGATTAGATTGCAATAAAGTTGAAAAACGAGAAACGAAATATTAAAAAAAGCAAGAACAAGTATCTTCATCACTTATACTTGTTTGGATTACATAATGAAAATACTTTATGTGGATTAGATTATGCTTTATTTGGATTAGGATTACATAATGAAAATGTGAGTTGTTTGGATTACAATTGAGTCATAAAAATTACATTATGAAAATATGAAAATCACATACTTTATTTGTATTTATACTTTATCTGGATTACAGTCTCTATAACGAGACTAGAGACTCAGTTCATGATATTTATATACTGAGTTTATTATATTTATATAAATAAGCACGAAAAGATATTTATATAAATAAGCAGATAACGTTTCTATTTATACTTTATATTTATACTTTATTTAGAACAAGTTCATCATATTTATATAAATAACGAGATTGAGTTTATTTTAAGAATTAAATACACAATATTAGCAGATAACGTTTCTATTTATACTTTATTTATAAGAATTAAATACACAATATTAGCAGATAACGTTTCTATTTATACTTTATTTAGAACAAGTTCGTGATATTTATATAAATAACGAGATTCAGTTTATTTAAGAATTAAATATGTCATTGTACAATGTCATTATACAATATTAATAACATGTTGAGTATACGTCATTATACAATATTAATAACACTAAGTGTCAGTATCGAATTTTCACTTAAAGCGTCTGAGTATTTTTTATAGGTACCGAATTTGGAGTTCACGGAAACCAAGAGACAAGAGACAGGATAACGAATGAGGATTGAGGAGTTCGTTTTGAGTGAAAGGGATCGAAGAGTAGTCTGAATCGTTCTCTTGGTTTCAATCCCGTTTGAGAATAATTAGCATCCACCATGGAGTCGAGAGAATTAGCGTAAAGAAGAAGGTAGATGTATCAACCAGAAACAAGGTGAAGGAGAAGATGTCTAACAAATAACGCTCTTGATGTCTCTACTAGAAGAATTGCTGAAATAAAGGGAAGGAACAAGGAGACTAGGTGGAAAGATGAGGATGAGATTCAACTCTCCGAAAGGAGAATGAAGAGATGAAGAGGAAGCTTGTGGAAGGGGGTCCATCCATCAAGCCCGCCAACCCTGTTGGAAGGTCCTTCACCACCCCCACCGGTTCTAATTGAGGAATCAAACGATAAGATCCACACCCAAAAGGCTGACGAAGAGTCTTATCCTCCCGACATCCATTCACTGACTCTATAATTGGAGTACCTCTACCAGCTAGATGGAAGGGCTTTAACAGGGACTATTATGACGATACGACCGACCCCGACAAGCACATGGACGTGTACACCTCGAATAGTGCGGTCATGTGTCGAGTGTTCCCCACCTCACAGGTAACCTGGTTTACAAAGCTTCCCCCAAACTTCGTCGACTATTTCGAGACGTTGGTGTCAAGTTTGAGACGCAGTTCACTACTAGTTGACCGCATCACCTAACTTCCATCACTCTAGTCAACATCCGCTAGGAGAAGGGGAAATCTTTGAGGAAGTTCATAGATGGGTTTGGTAAGATAACTATGAACATCCAGAATCTGAGTTCGTACATGACCATGCATCACATGATCACAACCCTACGACTGAGACAGTTTGCCGATAGCTTGTGCACGAAGCCAGTTGTGAGCCTGAACGAGCTTAGGCAGACGGTCGCTAAGTTTATGCAGCTAAAGAAATTGAAGGAGTGTCGGGCCGAAGCAAGTGGAGATGAGGGAAAAGAAAAGGAGAATGAGCGCCACAACAGACCAACTGCTGGTCAAAGAGATAAGCACAGGGACAACCGAGGGTACCGATTCACAAGATACACCCCTTTAAGCGCCGACATGGGAAGGATCCTAGATGAAGCCTTGAGTTTCAATCTGATTCCACCACCTAGAAGGGTTACAAGTCCTCAACCCGCCGATTGAACTCGTAGATGTCGATACCACAGAGAAACAGTGGACATGCCATTGAGGAGTGTCAAGTGCTGAAGGATAAGATCGAGGAACTTATCCAAGTCGAGCACCTTCGACGATTCGTGCAAGGGGACCAGGGATTGAAATGATCCCCGTGAAGAGAAAAAGCGACGAGGCGAAGGGACTACTCCCCTCAGAAGACAGAAGAGGATGACCGTCGACCTGAGCATCGACCGAGAAGGGAAGACCTTTCGAGAAGGGAAGGAGGAGGGGTTGTCGAGAAGTCATCAGCACCATCGCTGGGGGATTTGCTGAGGGGTGGTAGTTCCAACAACGCCAGGAAGAAACACCAGAGAGCGGTCCATCAGGTTAACACCATTTCTTTTTAACCGAGAATGCCTCCAATCACCTTCACCGATGAATATTTAAAGGGTGTCGACCCTGCACAGGACAATCTAAGGTAATATTGGTTGATATTGACAAGTTCACCATCATGATAACACTGGTGAATCAGGGGAGTTCGGTAAACATCCTTTGTTGGAAGACGTCAAAACAAATGAGGATTGCCAAGGAGGAGATGAAGTTGTACGATGATCATGTTATCGGCTTCTCGAGTGAGAGAGTAGGCATTTGAGGGTATATCAAACTTTATACCACATTCGGCGAGGGAGAGGCGAGCAAGACCATCAAAATCTGGTATCTAGTAGATGCCAACACCTCTTACAACATCCTGCTAGGAAGACCGTTCATCAATAGGTTGAGGGCGATCGTTTCCACCCCTCACCTGGTCATGAAATTCTCGTCGGCCTCGAGAGACATTTTAACGGTGCACGTAGACCAGGAAGTGGCACGGGAGTGTTATGCAGCAAGCCTGAGGATGAAGCCAACAAATCAAGATGACGATTATAACCGTTCCCCTAGGCAAAGATCCTCTCGAGGACGAATGTCCCCTTGAAGAGAGGCTCAGCTAGACCGCAGGGAGCACATAATTGCTCTAGTCGACCTCGATCCTTGGATAGTCAAATCGAAGCTTGAATTATGGAGGACTTACGTCAAGTACCTTTCCTTGACGAAGAACACACCACCTGTGTAGGCATGACGATAGCGACGACCGAGGTCGAGCTGGTGCATCAGGTCTTGAAGAAGAATGTTGATCTCTTAGCCTGGACGACATCTGATATACCGGGAGTGAGTCTAGATATCATTACTCATAAACTCTTGGTCTACAAGGAAATGTGTCCGGTAGCCCAGAAGAAGCCCAAACTTTTACCTCATAAGTGTTAGAGGAAACTATAATACAAAGTTTGAAGAATATAAAGTTGTAAGGGTTATGTTAGACTCTATAACTTACATCATAATTCTCTCCTTTGAGAATACCTTAACATAGTGAAAATCACCTTATAAAAAAACCTAAGGTTTTAAAACACCTATGGGAAGAGTATGAAAACATTGTCAAATGTGTATAAACATTTTTCAAAAATACAAGTTTAAAACCTTCTATTTTGATGAAAAATAAAATTATTTTTTTATTTTTGTGATTTTTTTTGCGCCTATTATTACTTCTAACCTAAGGATCGAATTAGTATATTTGAATAAAAAAATGAACAAAGACGGATAGGAGATTATCTTATATTGATATGAACATACATGCAAATCAAAATGACAAAGAATAGAAGAAGGATAACCTATTTATACTACAAAGGGATCAGATGAAAATCAAACAATAGAAGGAGTCCACACTTCAAATGAAGAATCATCTAAGTCCCCATATCTTGATCCATCTACTTAAAGGGAGTAAAGACTCAATTCTTCTCAACTTGAAAAATAAGTTATAATAGAGAAAGATGATGAAGACATTGTTTTTTATATTCATACTAACATATCAATGATCATATGAATGGATATAATACATTCATGATATGAACGTATTAGTCATATTAGATATTAGGATTGTGCAATAAATATTCCCTAAGGTAATTGTAATCATTGTTCAATGCTTTTTATTTTACACATTCATTATGTAGTTAAATGTTAAGCATAGGAGATGTGATTATAAGCATAGGACATGTGACACAATCTTAGTTTCTAAAAATTAAGTTTAACATGTGTGTTGTATGTATTTATGTTCTTATAGGCAATAATTATATTAAATTTGTTGTAATTAAGGTAGGTTACCTTCAAAGCAGGTGATTCCTTTTAAAAAAATCACTTTCAACATTAATATATTAATCGATATTGAAAGGTGATTGTGTCAGTTTCAACAACGATTGTAATCATAATCAATGATGAAAGAAATTTTTAATTTTGGTAATTAAATTGGTGTTGAAAGTTCATACTTCAACTACACACTCATTAACATTTGTTATAGAACTGATGTTGAAAGACTCAATAAGCTAATGTTAAATTAAATAAATTTTATATATTAATGCAAATTTTAGATAAATGATTTAATATGTAAAACCCAAAAACAACTTAAAACTCAATTCCGAACAAATTTAATTCTTACTTCAAATCCAAAAATTCACACAATAATCAATTATAACATATGTATAACATTTAAAAAAAAAAATCTATCTTTTAAAAGCTTCCCAATTCAATAGAGGGAAAACTATGAAACTTCAACCTATAAATCAACACCTCTACTTGTTTTGGCAACTAGAAAATTATATTCCTCAAGTGATTCAGATATATGTGTTCCTACTAGGGAGATGAGACCTAGAGAACTATTGAAGTCTTCTTCTCCTTCCTTCGGTCGGTCAGGTTGTTGGGTGATGAACTGAGATTCTCCTCGTCCTCCTGCTTTCCCTTCGGCACTCGGTCTCGGGTGAACACCGAATGGTGGGGGTACCTGCAAAGGCACTCCGACGCTCAAGTCAGTAAAGCGGGTGGTCAACTCTCAGATAGGTGAACAGTAATAAATGACATACCTTACTCCTTGGGATGCGTGCTATTTATATTATTCTAATGGGCATACCTTATTGGACCTGTTTATCGAGGTGATACCGCTTAGAGTTGTATTACCTAATTCTTTAATGATGGATTAACTTTACTGACCTTGGTTTGAGCGTTAACGGTAATCATGGTTGGCCGTCGGCCAAGTTCTCCTGGTATGAGTCGGTCATCGGCCAGATTTCTCTGGTCTCGGTCATCTCGGCTAGGTCTTCTGAGGTCTCGGCTAGGTGGGTCGTCGGCCTCACCCATACCGGTACAATATGAAAGGTCATGTGCCCTAACCATTGTCACCTCATCCATTATCCTTCTCCCCTCAAATATTGTTGTGTGCCCTAACCATTGTCATGCTAGAACTTTGGACACTTATAAACGAATGCCACACAAATATCTTTTTTTTTCTTCTCATTTGTTCACTTTCATGCCTTAGCTCTAGTCTACCATTATCTAGTTTGGCTTTCATTTCGTTCGCATTTGTTTCCTTTCGTATCCAATCACAAACAAAGATACTTGTTCAACTCAAAGGCTTATTAAAACACATTAATGTGTGCATTGTAAGAAGAGGAGTACTCAAATGTTTATGTATTTTGAGGAGTCAAAGAAATGTAGGACAATATTATGGTTACATATAAAGATTTCATTGATGTAAAGAGGAATAAACTTAGTCTACTTACCCAACCATATGAACTTCTCAATATGAAAGTGAAGAAAAATTTACAAAGTATATTCAGAAGATTTCAAACCATATTAAATAATTTTGTTTACTCATCATACATTAAGATAAATATGATCACATTGATAAAATTTTACACAGTCTAGTCAAACAATAGAGAAATAAAATCCTTAAAAATGTCCAAGAAATTGATATCGTGTCTCTAAAAGAATTTATTAATATTCTCAAAGTATACAAGTTAAATCTTCAATGAAATTTTCAAATAAAAAAAATGCAAAACAAGTATACTTCTTAAAAAAAACTTTAAAATTAAAAAATGCAAAACAAGTATACTTCTTAAAAAAAACTTTAAAGTTGAAATAATTATCATATGTTCAAGCGAACTTGTGAGTAAATAAAACAAAATAAAATAGAAAAGATGATAAAACCTAGATAGTTATAAGAATAACTACCAAATATGTATAAATGATCAAATTATTAAAAAACTTGTATGTGTCCTACAAACTAATTCAAAGTAATTTAAAGATTTTATATAAATAAATAAATAAGTGAATTTTTATTTGTGTAAGTTTAGAAATGTTGGTTTACTCCAAAACCTTATTTATTTATTTATTTTCTCTATAAACAATGCAGGAAGACATGGAAAGTGGTTGAGGGCATGATACGAGCGACTCTTCACATTCCTCCCTCTCTGTCACGCCATCACATCTCTTCACAATGGAAGCCCAGGAAAACGACAGCCTCGTCGTCGAGACGGAGCCTTCCACTTCCCACGCTCCCGGCGCCGACGATTCCCTCCGGCAGAGCTCCGACGTGTTGGCCAGAGGCTTGTCGTCCATGCTCTCTGCGGTGATTACCGATTTCGATTGCAGAGCTCACCAAACTCTCCGAAGCCAGGACCACCTCTCTTCCGTCCTCGATCGTCTCACCGGAGGTTTCTCTCTCTGTTTCTTCATTTTTTTTAACGACATTGTGCCAGGTTTTCCACTGTCATTTGTTTTTTAGAAAGATTCAATTTACAAGCAGTTATCGCAAGTAGTTTTTTTTTTTTTTTTTATTTTCCTTTTTGTTGTTATAGATATCTGTTGAATTGGTTGAAAATTGGAGTTAGTTAGATGGTTGGTAATAGTTAGTTGAATATAAGGCTATAAGGCTCTTGTGTACCAATAGTTTCTTAGCCTTGTCCCTTAAGCACGTAGTCAAAGGTTTGGTACCTAGTATGCACATTTGAAATATATTTGTTATTCAAAGTGGTCAACCTCTAAAAGGGATCTCAGTATTTCGAGGGATTAGTCCTTCCTCAGCATCTTGCACGAGGATACACTGGTTCACCCAAACAAAAATATAAGGCTCTTATGTGTAATTGTAGTTTTCTTCTTCTTTTCCATTCATAATACTTTTCTTAATTTTTTTACTGTCTTTGGACGGTTAACGTTAGTAGTGTATGAGAGTGAGATATGTTATGCCTTTTGGAAATTGAACAAACATTGCTTGTGGTTGTGGGCATAGGCCTAGAGCATGTTTGGTAACAGGTTCTTTTTGGTTCGGACCGACCAAAAAAATAAGCTAATCTAATCCAAACATTAACTCAGCTTACTTGGTGAATTGAGGTCCGTGTCAAATTGTGTGTATTGTGAGTGAGCTGATCAAGTAAATTGCTCAGGCGGAGAAATTCTTTATGTGTTCTACTTATAACATATGAAGTGGTAACTGTAGTACTAAACTGTAACATTATTGTGTTCAACTTACTAGTGTCCCAAAGAAGCTCATTGTACAGATGGAACTAATACCGGAATACGCACTTTTGTGGATATACGACAAATACAAGTGAGGTTTTGCTCATTGTTAATACTGAATAGCAGCACATAGCAATCATCCTCACAAACACTATAATGAATAGCAGCACATAGAAACCATCCTCGCAAGCATTATAATGAGATAGTGGATAACAGGATCCCAATATTGATACAAGGTAAATAATTTATACCACACATATATTAATGCTCAAAACTAAGAGACGACAAAGTCAAAGATATCTATATTTAATAATCAAAATTGGCAGTCTTAAGCTAAACACATAAGTCAATCATAACAAAATTCAAGAAATCAAGTGTGAGCTTCTGAGCAAATGCTACTATGATTGCTTTGGGTGAAATTGAAATTTAAAAAAAAAAAACAGTAATTTAGCACCAAACACAGATAGAACTGAGGGGGTGATCAGTAGACTAAGTAGTACTAAGGAGGAGGACACAAGAAAAAATAAACAGGGTTAAGTGACAGAACAGAATCAGGGAAGGGCAAGAACATTAAGACTTTCGTGAGATGAAAGCAATAAAGGAAGTGCAAGCAATTGACGAAACAGAGTATGTGCAAAACAGAAAAGTGGGTAAGCCTAGCTGTGCTGAAAAATTCTTGGCTTGAAATTAGGGATGTAAAAAGTGGAACCAAACAGTTTTTGAACTTCCAAACCAGACAAAAAATAGTTAAAAATTTATCAAACCAAAACTGTAAAACGAACAACTTTTATTGTGGTTTAGATTGGTTTTTGCACCTACTGTTAAAACTAAACTAAACCAAACCACACTAACAATATGCTTATATTTATTGTAGCATTATGTAATGGTATTTTGAAATTTTTAATGATAGTATGTGATTCCATGTGGGTTGGAGAATGACATTGACAATATATGACTAATTGACCAGGAATTATTCATTATATACTTATTTTTTATAATAGGTTTTGGGAATCTCACATCATATAGAGATATGATTAAATTATAATATATAAAAAAGGTGTAAACCTCACCTTATTAAATTGATTTTGAAAAGTTAAATTAAGCTTAAAGTCCACTTTTAAATAATAGGTTTGTGTTAGTAAGAATTGTTAGTATACACTTGTTTTCCTTTTTCGTTAGTGTACAGTTGACCATCTGTTTGCTTGTATGTCAGTGTATGCCTTTATGGTCATGAGACATGTCTCACTCGTTATGTTCAGGAGACTCAGACTTTAGTATCACCATCACTGATTTACAATCACGCCTCCTATGGATGTGGTCGTGGAGGCTCTCATAAAGGAACTTCTTCTCGTGCTGGTGCTACTGCTTCTGGTAGAGGTCGTGGTGGTGGCAAGTTTGCGAGTTTTTAGTCATACAGCCAATGTTTGTCATTTTAGGTCTGATGTTTCATATCAACCTCATGAGTCACTGTGTTTTATTGATCCGGCCACACGACAAGATATTCCTTATTCGGCTGGCTCTTATAAGACATCAAATACATGGATAAATCCTAATAATAAGTCTGGACATAACACTGAACCTAGCGCAATGCTAATAAAGTCTAATACATCCTGGATACCAGATTCTGGAGCAAGTTTCCATGTTATTGGTGACGTGAATCTCAGAAAATAAAGCAACTTCAACATTTTGATGGTCCTGACCAGATTTTCACAGGCAACGGTGCAGGTTTGAGTATTTTTGGTGCTGGTGTCTCTTTGTTTGACTCACCTTATGATTTACATAACATTCTAAAACTAAACAATTTGTTACATTGTCCTTCTATCACCTAAAATCTGTTAAGTGTTAGTCAATTTGCCAAAGGTAATTCTGTTTTCTGAGTTTCATCCTGACAGGTGTCTTGTTAAATCTCAGGGGACAAATAAAGCTCTTCTTCAAGGGGTTGTTGGTGTTGATGGACTTTATTCATTCAATAATCTCCAGTTTCACCCTCAATTGCAGTCATCTCAGTTATCGTCATCTTCCAAGTGTTTCACTCATAAGTCTAGTCTAAATAATCTGTGTACTGTAAATAACAGTATTCATATGTTGCACAATAGACTTGATCATCCAAATAGTCATATTATGCAAATTGTATTGAAACATTGCAAAATTTCTTTGTCCAATAAAGTTGATTCTTATTTTTGTTCATCCTATTGCGTTGGTAAATCAAACAAGTTGTCATCTCATGCCTCAAAATCTGTTTACTCTCCCTTAAAACTTGTGTTTACTAATCTTTAGGGACCTGCACATTTTACCTCTTATGCAGGGTACAAATATTATGTTTCATTTGTTGATGCTTGTTCTAGATATACTTGGATATTTCCAATAAAATCCAAGAGTGAGACGTTTGTTTTTTCAGAATTTTAAACAGCTAGTTGAGTTACAGCTTGGTTTCAAAGTTAAAAACATTCAGTCTGATTGGGGTGGAGAATATAGACCTTTTACGAGTCTCTTAACTTGTTGCAGTATAAATCATAGACTTGTTTGTCCTCATACACATCATCAAAATGATGTTTTTGAGAGGAAACAAAAACATATTGTTGACGTGGGTCTTACCTTGCTGCACAAAGCTTGTCTTCCATTACAATTTTGGGATTATGCCTTTACTACAGCTATATATCTTATTAATAGACTTCCTACAGCTTGTTTAAATTTTGCTATTCCTTATTCTATTCTTTTTAATAAGGATCCAGACTTTGCTTTTCTAAAAAATTTTGGATGCGCTTGTTTTCCTCTTTTAAAACCTTATCATTCTCATAAACTTGATTTTAAATCTGAGGAGTGTATTTTTCTGGGATATTCTCAAATATACAAGTGTCTATCATCCAGTGGAAGACTTTACATTTCAAAGGATGTTTGATTTAATGAACATGATATTCCTTATTCGTCTTTTTCCTTATACTCCCAATACTATTAAAGATCTCAATGAGTATTTTAATTTAAATCTCATTCTTATACCACCTTCAATGTCTAACACTACTTCATTTGCTTATGTGCCTGTTAATTCCACGGAACAGTCCTCTTCATCTGAGTCTATGTCCAATACTTGTTAATTACTGAACAGTCCTCTTCACCTTTAGTAACTACTGAACTTGTTAATTCCACCGAACAGTCCTCTTTGTCTAAGTCTATGTCTAATACTGCACCTTTCGTAACTGCTAAACTTGTTAATTCCACAGAAGAGTCCTCTTTGTCTGAGTTTGTGTCTAATATTGCACCTGTCGTAGCTACTGAACTTGTACATAATACAACACCTACTGTTAATATTCATCCTATGCAAACTAGGTCCAAATCTGGTATTGTGAGTCCTCTCCGTCTGAGTCTGTCTAATACTGCACATTTTATAACTACTGATCTTGTACATAATACAACACCTCCTGTTAATACTCACCTTATGCAAACTAGGTCCAAATCTGATACTGCTCAACACAGAATTCACCCTTCAATACTTCTTCCTCATTTGGAACCAACAAGTGTTAAGCAAGCTCTTAAAGATGCTAATTTGTTAGCTGCAATGCAGCAGGAGTATGATGCTCTCATGCTGCAAAATACATGGGATTTAGTTACATTACCCTCTAATAGACAAGCTGTTGGATGTAAATGGGTTTCTCGAGTCAAGGAAAATGTAGATGGCTCCATTAATAAATATAAAGCACAATTGGTGGCAAAAGGATGGATTTCATCAAGTCCATGGTTTTGATTTTCATGAGACTTTTTCTCCAGTAGTGAAACTTTTTACAATCCGAATTATTCTTACTCTTGTTGTCTCTTATGGATGGAAACTGTTTCAGCTTGTTGTTAATAAATAATGCTTTTTTAAATGGATTTCTTGAAGGAACGATTTATATGACTCAACCACCTGGTTTTGAAGCAAATGATAAGTCTCTTGTTTGTAAGCTTAATAAAGTTTTCTATGGGCTAAAACAAGCACCACAGCAATGGTTTGATCGATTGTAAACTACTCGTTGTCAACTTGGGTTTCTGAGCAATACTTGTGACTCCTTTCTTTTTGTTTACATAAAACAGTTGCAGGTTTTATATTTTTTGGTCTATGTAGATTACTTATAATAATTGGTAAGTTGCCTATTCCTATTCAATAGATTACAGAAAAGCTTCATGCAACTTTATCCTTGAAACAACTTGGTCAGCTTGATTTTCTTGGTCTTGAAGTTAAGTATTTATCTAATAATATATTCTCCTGAAACAAACCAAATATATTCGAGACTTGCTTCTTAAAAAACATATGGCTCAAGCTCATTCAATTTCTTCTCCTATGGTTTCTAGTTGCAAACTTTCCAAGCTTGGTGTTGATTTGTTTTCTAATCCAACTTTGTATCACTCACTGGTGGGTGCTTTGTAGTATGTGACAATAACTAGACCAGAAATAAGCTTTGCTATGAACAAAGTTTGTCAATTCATGGCTAAACCTCTTGATTCTCACTGGGTGGCGGTGAAATGCATATTACAATGTCTTAAAGGAGTTTTGTCTCCTGGATTACATTTTCAACCTGCATCTCTTGATCATTCGTTATCGATAAAAGCATGGTTATCAAACTCACGAGTCAACAAGTTGACTCGTCCGAGTTAACATGTCCACATACCCTTACCGAGTTAACTCGGTAGTAGACTCGGTTTTTGAGTAAACTCGGCAGACTCGGAGTGAACTCGATGAACCTGATCAAACTCGTGAGTCTGCTCCGAGTTGGCAAGTTCAACTGGGTTTTCGTTTTAACCCAAAACAGTGTCTTTAGGGTTCACGTTTCGTTTTGGTTTCACGTTTTGGTGGTATTGTGTCTTCTCTGGAGTGCGAAGGTTGTGTGTCTTCTCTGAACAAGTGCGGCAGTGGTGGCGATTGTGCATAGGAGGTCGCGCGGTGGCGGCGGTTCGTGCGGTCGTGCGATTGCAGTGGTTGCGGGTGGCAGGTCGACGGTGGTGTCGTTCATCATATAAGATTATTGAGATGAGTGGTGCTTGAACTAGGGTTGCATTATTCTGTGGTGTGATTTAGGGTATTAGCTACACTAAATTGGGTTTTTTATTGGGCTGCACTGAATTGGGTTTTTTTATTGGGCTACACTAAATTGGGTTAGGCTTCTTCTTCCTGCATCCTTACGTTTTTCTTCCTGCAACCCCACAATTTTATAAATCTTGAAACTGGCCTTGGCCTTTTATTTGAAAAAGGGCATCGTGGTGGAGTTTGTTTGGCACTGTTCATCTTCTTCCTTCATCTCAGGCGCAGGTGGAGGGTCATTTTAGCTGTGCGAAGCAAGGTGGAGGAGTGGGTTGTGTTGTTGAAGTGTTGCTTGGCTTTTAGAGGTAAGAATTAAGTTTTTTTAGGAGTATGGAGTTTCTGTGGTTACCAGAAATCAGGATCTGGGAGTGTGCTACGGATTCATCAATCTGGAAGTGAATCATTTTGTTTTCTGGATGAGGGGGTGTTCCGAAAGCAAATTTTTCATAAATTGTTGATTTCTGAATTGCTAAATGCGAAAGCCTAATTTCAGTTACGGGTTGGTGGATCCGAAATGATTTTTTTGAATTATGGATTTTTGGATCTGGAATGCATATTTTGAATTACGGATTGGTGGATCTAGAATTATTTTTTTGAATTATGGATTGTTGGATCCGAAATGAATTGTTTGACTAATGGATTCATGGGTCTGGAAGATTTACTAATTCCACAATCCCGAGATTTCTACGAATTCAATAATTCGGAGTGCGAAAAACCAAATACGGATTCTCTATTCCGTGAAACTATCGGACTGCGTTGTCTGGAATACTACATTTGAATTGTGGAAACGACAATCTGAAAAAATAACAGAACTACAGATACGAAAACCAAAAAATTTACTTACCTTCTTCTCTGAACAGTGAACCCCCAAGAGAAACCACCCAACCACCACCAAATTGTCGAGACACCACCCACCACCACCAACAGAAACGCCTTCTTGTGCAAAGAGAAAATGGAGTAGTGTTGCCGTCGTTCAGAGAGAGTCCGCGAGTCTGTCTGTGCAATCTGTGGTGAAAGGAAGAAGAAAGAATAGTGTAGGTCTTATGTGCATTTTAGGGTTTTTAGAAAATAATAGGGACAATTTTGTCTTTGCCTAACATTGTGGGGGTGCAGGAAGAAAAACGTAAGTGTGCAGGAAGAAACTGCCATTGGGTTTTTTTATTTAATAAAGGTGCAAATTTTTTTTGTTTGCAGTGTTTTTTTTTTTTAATTGGGAAAACTTGGTGCTAATATTTTTGAAATATTTTTTTCATGTGAAGTAAACTTTTACGAGTCAAGTCTACAAGTCGAGTTTTGGAGTCAAGTCTACGAGTCGAGTCTACGATTCGAGTCTATGTAGACTCTCAAGTTTGACAACTTCGGTTAAAATCATTTTGTGATGTTGATTGGGCATCAGATGTTGATGATAGACGTTCTACTTCAGGAGTAGCCTTTTTTCTTGGTCCTGATTTATCTTGGTGGTCTTGCAAACAAGATATTGCTTGTTCTAGTACTAAGGCAAAATATAGAAGTTTGGCTAAAACCTCTATTGAACTTTCACGGATTTCTCCTCTGCTTACAGAACTGCAAATTCCCTACACTACTCCAGTACTTTTATGTGACAAACAAAGTGGTGTAGCCATTGCTCATAATCCAGTTTTTCATAATCATACTAAACACATGGAGATTGATATTTTTTTTGTGTGAAAGAAGGTTCTGGCCAAGCAACTTTGTATATATCATATTCCTGCTCTTGATCAGTGGGCAGATGGTCTAACAAAGCTGCTATCTTAAGCTCGATTTACGTTTAGTGTACAACTGTCCAGCTGTTTTATTGAATGTTAATGTCCAGCTGTCTAGAATTGTTAGTGTAGAGTTGTCCCTTGTAATATTCATATTAGCTAACAGTGCTAGGCAGTAACACACAGCTGCTGTGCAAACACTAACATTCATTTCATTGATTGTTGAACAATTAATAAAATTTCTCTCGTTCAGATTCTCTAAGAGTTTGTAATACAATTATTATCATATGTTGTCTTTTACTACACTATTACTTATGGCTATGTAAATAAAATGTTCAAGGGTTAATCATAATTCAAATAGTTATCATATTCTACTCTAATTTGTTAGTTGTTATGTTGAAGATCTAAAGTCAATTTGAACCCCAAAATATCAGTTTGTTTTAGTTTGTATTCAAAACTGCCTTCAAATCAAACCATATTGAATCCTATATATTGTTATGGTTGGTTCAAATCATTTTTTGTCTAAAAACCAAACCATGAACAACCCTACTAAAAACAATCCAGCAAGAACTTGGTGGTTTGTGTCAAAACAGGTGAGAGAGCAATTCATGCAGCATGAATAAAGCTTTGAACAAGGTTTCTGAATCCCATCACTGGCACACAGTGAAATAATGCAATTTTGTCATCAGTTTCAGCTGTGACAGACAGCTACTACTGAAAATTGCTCCACTATTTTAATCCTGTAGTGACCCAAGGCTGCTCCATGTTGCCACTATAGTGCACTATTGACTACTACTTTGCTATACAGTCAAGAGAGAGAACAGTTGATCCCACAATTTTGCATGTGGTTCTTAGGTTTGTCTCTCCAGAAGAGTTGGAAATAACTTAAACCTGAGTCTTGAGTAAGGAAAGTAGGCATCTTTAGTACTTGGTCATAACTTTCAGCCACAATCTTTCTAAAAGCTTTATATTTTGGAAACTTGGAAAAATCATGTAGAGAAGAAGTATTGTTTGTTATTGTGTTTGTTGGAGATCCCACATCAACTAGGAATAAGGCCGAATTATAATATATAAATGGGGTGTAATCCTCACCTTACAAGCCGGTTTTGTTTAGTTAGGCAGAGACACTAATATTTCCTTAAAAAAAACAGGAAACATAAAATGTTGTATCGAACTTGTGACAGACAAATTTGAGAAATTAGTTTAGACTTCACAGGTCAAATTCAAATTCTGCAGAAATCTGGTGTCAATAAGTTATGAACTGATATAGAACCTATCCAGTGATCACAGAAGATTTTGATATCAGAAATATCACTCAGGTGTTGCTTAACCTAAGGAATGACAGTGTCAAGTACTCAAGTATAAGGGTGTCAAGTTTCATCATAATAATACAATAATAAGCTCTTGAAGTTCCCACCAATACTGTCACCTTTTCCAGGTAAATATGCCTTATATAAGCTTTTACATTCAGTCTTCAGGAAGACCCTGGCTTTAACACGTGAATCTTCTCCCATATTAATGCCACCTTTGCAGCTCAATGTGCAATTCATGAAGATGCATTGTCTAGTGTACTTGGAGGTGCACGGGATTTTGATTTCTGTGGTTAAGTTTTAGTCCATCGCACAGTATCTAAAGTTGCACAGCAGTTCTAGTCTCAGTTTTTTTTTTGTAGATTTGCAAACTTAATGCTAATTTTAGGCATTGGCTTGCTGTAGTTGCTGTTGGAAGAAGGATTTATTTTATGGTGCTGCTAGATAAAATTATTGGACACTCTTGATTAATGTTTGCATTACGATTCTGTTATTAATTTGGTATGATGCATATACTGAAATAAGCAAGTTAAGCCGGAAAATTATATGCTCCTGATGGGCAAATTGTTTCCAGCTTTTTCTTTCTTAAATTACTATTTGCAACGGACAATTCTGGTATTAAATATATTTTTTAAGTTGGAATAAGTTATGCCAGCGAAGTATGTGGTCCATATATGGGCAAACTTCTGTAAAGGGTTGATTTCTCAGGCCTCCCGGTGGGGAATGTTTTACTCAGAGAAGTTAATATTAATTTGAATTAATGCCTTGGTTTAAACATTTTATTTTAAAACTCTAGAGCAGACTTCATTCCATCTCAGTGAAAGCATCTATATGGTATAATGCAACACATTTTGTGAAAGATGCTTTGCTTATCCTCCAAAAAGCCTGTTGTTTTACTATGAAGTATGGAAAACAGAGCCACAAAGTTAGATGTGCATAAAGCCAATTAGATATTCCACTGACTATAGAAAATAAAATAAACTACACTCCTCCCAAGACAACCAACCTATGTACTTATCTGCATGATGACAAAATTCTAGTTCTCTGGTAGTCTCCATGTTGTCTTCGTTAGCATGTCAAACTTGTGGCTATGGTATACCAGTTTTTCCTTTGCTAACATGCTATTATTTCAGTTCAGTACTTCAGTTATTCTTAGTCTTAATGCTCAAATAAAGAATCTCCTATTACTTTAAGATGTATTAATTTCTTATTACTCTAGGTGTCCAGTTTGCTGACCTGAAATTCATCTTTTCTTTGGCAGAACTTGATCAGTTGCTTGAAGATGCACCTTTGCCATTCATAATGCAGCATGCTGCCAAGATTTCTAGTGTTAGGAAAAGAGTTTCATCCCTGAATTCACTTCTAAAGTCCATACAAGGGCGGATTGATAATATAGATCGCATGATATCTATTGGTACTACTCATGGTATAGATATATCTCCAAAGACTATTTTATGGTTGTTTTCTAATAATTAGTAACTGAGTATTGGATTTTTTGCCTTTTGGGGGTATCCCCCCTTATATGATCTCCCTTTAGTCAGTTTACAGTTTTATTTCACCCTGCAATGTTTATATAAAACTTACACTTATAAACTTTCTGACCATTTCTTGTCAACAATCTATATCGGAAAGGTTCCGGCTGAATTTACCAGTCACTGTTAAACATTTCATCATGACAAAATCTAAAATTGAAGCATGTGAGCTGATTGAGCCTATTATAATTTTCTTCTTTACTTTTAACAGTGGACAAGTGACTCTGGTCAAATGATTTTAAATATGTGCTGTTATATGGCAGGAATTTTGTTTTGCTTTATTTAATCTCCTTATTATTTTGATTGATATAATTGTCATTTGCTTTTATCATCTCAACTAGCTTGTGCCTCTGCTTGTGTTAAGTTGTCGGAGAATAACATGTCCAGGTTTACTAGCTTGACAACCGTCAGTGTAGACTTGTCAGCTATACTGGAACCTTGGGTACAAAATTGTTCCTCTATCAAATGAATTAGTAAAAGTTCCCTTCCAATTAAAACCATGAAAAACTAATACTTATATTTGAAGTTGATAATTCTTGTCTTTCATCACTTTCATGCTAACAAGTTATAAGTTGAACTACATCAGTTGCATCATTGTGTACGACTTGAGGATTCCTCTTCTTAGCCTAGCACATAGCTGTGACCTGCTTTCCTCTTAGTTGGAGAAAGCTTCCTGACAACTTTTTCATTACTTTAGAATCGAGTTTTATCCTTTAGGCTTTAAGAGGAACTGTTGAACCCACACACACTTGCCATGAGAGAACTGGGATCAATCACTCTAGCTGGCATATTCCAGATCAATCATGGAGTCATTGTGATGGTTATCTTATTGGGTAGACCAGAAGCATCACGGCTGCTCTGGCCTGATAAGGAAAGTGGTCAGTATCCACCGTATGCTTAAATCTGCTTCTAGGGCCACTGAAGATTTTGACAACCCTATTAGTTATGATGTCTACTGTATGATTCTGACAAGAACCAAAAGACTTGAGGAACTATCCCTGCAAAAAAAAAAAGCTAGGCACCTTGAGCTGATTAGGATTGACTACTGGACAAATGATCAGAAGTCCTAGCATCTGACAATCTGAATTAGAATATTGATAACTTGCCGAAGTGAACGCCATGCCTTTGTAGTTGACAGGAAGGTCGAACTTGCATTTTGCATAAGATATTTCGTAACAAGCAGACAAGATAGTGATTCTTTTTTAATTACAGTGGCTAGTAGCTGGATAAATAGTTTTGTATGATGAATGACCTGTATTCCATTAGTTAGAATTGATTTAATTAATAATATGCATACTTTCAACCTTCTATTGTATTCCATCATATTCTTGGTACCAACTTATTTTGTGTGCAATTTTGCAGAGAAAAACAACCACTGAAGTGCTAGGTGAAATGTCGTCAGAATAAGCACCTCATGTACTACTTATGTAATACACCCTTAAATTGAATTCTTCTTTTCAAGCACATACCAGCTTAGTGGCAGTTAAGGAGTAAGGACTTCAGAATAGGAATACAGTTACAAGCTGTATTTAGGTTACCTTTTATTAATTATCATTTCGTGTTCAAAGTCTCAAGTAAAAATCCATCTCATTCATTAAGGAATTCTTATTTTAAACTGAAAACGTGTCTTAGATGATAATTTTAGATTATTAACAAATATAAGAATTTGAATATTCTATTACCTTCGATAGTATTTACAAGTAGTCATTTCCTGCATTTAGGAAATGGAAAAAAAATGAGAAAAACAGGAAGAGCATGGTGGGGTTACTTAACAGGTCCCCATCTAAATTAGCATACTTTGTTTGTTGGTAGTAAATCGGGCCGTTTAATTCATTGAACTTGTGAAACTGATTCTGCAAATGCAACCCAATTCCATTGAACTATTGGGTCCACCATGCACTGCACCATCTAGATGCCTAGAAGGTGATGTATCGTAATATATTCAAGACGTGCAATGTTTATATATAAATGCTTAAGATTGGAACGATATGGTAACACATGCAAAATTTGCCAAGCATTACCAGATCTCATTTCCCGAAGCAAGTGGCCAGAATCATGCCTTTGTTTGCTGTTGTCGTTTTGCTGCACCATTGAGTGAAGAAGAAAAGGAAAGAAAGAAAGGAAAATAACATAACATCTCAGCTCCAACCAAAGGTCCTTTTGATTGAGGTACAGTAAAACCGTAAAAAGTTGTCCAATGCATGCAGTACTAAATTCCAAAGGGACCCAAACCCATTGCAGTTTTTATGACATGTTCTAACATAACAACAACAAATTATCCTTGGCAGTCCAGCTCATGAAGATACTGTGATGTAAACTCCAGTAGTTCACATGCCCCCACACTGTAGTACGGACTTCACAGGTGTAGTAGCATTATTCTATTTCTAAAACATCCATCCTCTCACCTGCTCTTCAATCTTACAAGGGGGACCTGCAATGTTGATGAAGATGAGGACAGAGATATGTTCCCAAGTCAGTCATCTCTTCCCTCAAATTTAATTCATGTCAAAAAGTAGAGGGACTAATACTGATAATTGATATGAAGTGATGAATCGAGTGATTAATTTAAGCATATCCTTCCCTCTTTTTTAACTATTTTATCTTCACTATACAGAAATGATTTGTTATTTGTGTCTGCCCTCATCTTTAGATACTCACCCTTTATAGCCGTTAGCATTTTAGCAACAGCACCCTCCTTTTGTCATCCCTTTTGTGCACTGACCCAGTGACCCACTCCCTATGCAAGAGAGAGTGGAGGGGAGGGGGGGGTTGGGGTTGCCAGTGATGCATATGATAGGGTAAAAGGGATTGGATGAGGGGGAATCTGTGCAGAGACCCAACTGTACATAAGCACGTTCTCTCTTTGATGCCCCAAAACTCTCCCATCAGCCTTTTGCAGGCTCTCTTATTATTCAACAAACATATTGTTTTCTTTATGAGACACAGAAAATCAGAAGAAGGAGATCATGCTTTAAATACACTCACCCCCTCCCTCCTATTGAATAATACTACTACAAGGTCTAGTGGTATTTAACTAATGGGGGGGGGCTTTCATTAATTAAGCTGGGGTTGCTTTTCAGCTGATTTACCTCGCAAGATAGAAATGATTGCACGTATCCATCCTCATCTCCATATAAAGCAAAGGAGAGAAAGTAATGACAAAGTTGAGCTCACTAACCAAAACAACCAAACTATTATAAGTCACGTCACACAATCCTGACCTGGCTGGCTGGCTGGCTGGCTTTCATAATGAAATTAATTAAGAATACGAATAAACTAGCAAAATATGGCAAGAATCTAGGGGTTATTTGGATTTAGGGAATCAGTTTGGGGCACGTGACCCTACTACTACTAACTCTGCTACAATTACAACTACAACTACAAGGACTTGGCCCTTGCACTTCCCTCCACATGTGAAAAGACAGAAGTAGCCTTGCGATGCTGCATTGGGACACAGTAAACAGACACAGGCAGCATGACTATAAAAAGAAGTGTTGGTAGGTGCATCCATTTTCACGTTGTCACAAAGCCCAAACTCTAATGGGAACAAATGTGGTATTATAATGGGGACTACTCGCTTAGGACTGGTCAACACAGCTCACCCATATCATATCATATCAGATGCATCAAAATCTGAGTATGGACGAAAAAGCCTAAATATATATAAAAAGAAAATAAAAAGGTGCAAGATGGCTCATCATGGCTGCAATGCTGCCTAGGTAGGGTTTTCAGGTTTTCGTGCTTTTCTTCATTTCTATGCTATGCCATGGGGTGCAACAAATTGCTCCAAACTAGAAACTCTGGATAGCATGCCATGATCCCTACCTTTCAAATATTAGTTTTATGTCTGAATACCATTTTATCATTATTTTATAAATTCCTAAACATCAAAAGCAATATGGTATCAGACCTTGGGAGTCATAAATAGGTTTAAAATATAAAATATAATATTATAAACACTTTTCCATTTATTTGTTGAAAGGATGTATAAATATTTATATGTATATATGGAGGAAGTATATTCTTGGAGCACGGTGTTATCTGGGAGATGGAATAGGGTATAGAATGCTATGCTAGGGCTTGAATGAGAAAATGTCAAATCAAAGTTAAGAGTCATAGATACAGAACCCCAGACTCCAGAGCATGCGCGAGGTGAGAGATGGGACGCCACTTCAACAACAACCACAACTGAATTTTGTGCAATACCTACTCAACTATATCATTTCCAAATTAATAACATTATCAATTTTACCCACAAAACAATTCATTGTATTAGTTTAGTTATCCCTGTAAAATTATTCTTTCAATTTCCACGCCCATGTTTTAGTTTCTTCATTGCTTTACTCGGTCCAAATTAGAAGTGTTGAAGGGAAATGCTAATAGGTAATCCAATTTAATAAATAAAAGTAATTCACATCCGATACACAATAGACATTCATTTTAGTTTTTATTTAGAGAATTAAAAATGACCACGCTCTCTTCACATGGGTTTTGGCTTTTACGGTGGCTAATAGCCTAAGAGTATGGCAACATGTTAGCCACGTGATTTTAGCCTATTCCTAACTACTACAAAAACAAAATAAAAATCATTATTTTATATCTCCTTGGTTGGGACACTTTTCGTTTCCGTTGCTCAAGAATTTTGTTTGATCACAGCCTCCCTGGTACTAGTGGAGTACAAGATGCGCGTGTAATATAAATATATATAAATCTTGACCTATTATCTATGGATGAAGTTTGGGATTTGGAAATGGGAATAAATGGACGATGAACCGAGACAAAGGGTCCAATCTAATTAGGAGTTTAATCCATATAATTTGAAAGTGAGGAAGAGGCGTGATAGTACCACGGAACTAGAAGCATTACTATCACCATAAAGGATGGAAAAGGGGAAGGGGTCCAAAGCCATTCAACTTTTCAACATATCCTTTCCCTCAATTATGCACTTTGCTTATACCAAATATCAAATTGCTTCTAGCAAACAGGAAATGGTCCTACCATATCTAATTACCAAGGGACCCCATCATGTCCATGACTCTGATCTTCTCATCCAACGGATCCATCATCAACTGAACAAACAACTTCATCCAACAAAACCATAAAACCCTGACGGACAACAAACATAGATGACCCAAATTGTGGGTGTTCTGTTCCACCCCTCCATCAATATCTCGGACGCACACAAAGGGCAAATTTAATAGTGAAATTGTGTTAGATTATTCATTCAAGGATCATAATCCCTTCTGGGAAACTCATCCCATCTCCAAGATCAAAGTACACACATCTTGATTAAAAGAAATAAAAGATAACAACCCTGCCCCCCCACCCTATTCAATCTTCCATGAACGTCACACGTGGACCACCCTCATACCAATTCCACCCGAGAAAAGAAAACATAATATACCCATACATAACACATCATAGATTAAAAATAGACAATAATTTGTCACTTAGATTTAATTAAAACTTCATAGTAAGCCATGAAAGGTTTGGGATCAGACTGACGTGCAAATAATAATTCAGCAGAGATGACTCCTCTGATTGCATTTTTAGCATCATTTCCCAAAACACTTCACAACAAAGAAAAAATAAATAACCCAAAAAACAAAAACCCACAAACAGACGCACGAGATAAACTCAACATGTTACCACCATAGATCTAGAAACATTTTAATACTAATAAAAAAATCACTTTTTACTTTCCCACTATCAATTTAAAAAAATTAAAAAAAAAGCGCCGTAAGAAACCAAAGAGCTCACTGTTTCAGCCACAGTAACGGGATCTTTTATCAATTATCATGAAGCTAAGAAAACAACAAGGGCATCTAAAATCCATGGAACCCCACCTCGCGTATTTACATTAATGAACCTAAAGCTTTAAGAAAATCAAATTAAATGAACCAACCAAACCCCCCAATCAACACCATGCCTCTTCCTGCAATATTTCCATTCCGGGATTAGATAAAAACAGAACAGAGAGAGAGATTGATTGATCAAGCGGCAAAAAGGGTGAAAAAAGCCAAAAACAAAAAAGCCTAGTCAATAATATGTTACCCTTTTTCTTCCTCTAAACAAGGGTATTTACGTCAATTCCGATTACTCCTACCACTTTGGTGGTGCCCCCTCATACTCCCCGTAGTTTCTTTCTTCTGCGGCGAAGAAAACAGTTGCCTGAACCCGAAAACCGAACCGGATTTGGACGTGCCACGGAGGGAACAGACGGGGACGTTGAGAACGGGCGTTACTCTGACGTTAGCAGAATAAGAGCGCTCCATGCCACGGTGCTTGAAGCGGGGCCCACCGTTGAACGTGCTAGGAGAACTCGAGCTTCGTTCCAAGCTCTGGAACACGATTTTCCCGGAAGAGTTCATTCTAGGGCTGTCCACGGAAACTCCCCTGCAACCCACCGTTTCGGATTCTCTCCGGATCGGACTCCTCCCAGGGCGGGAAGGCTGATCCAAAACGGTTTTGTTGGAGTCGAAGGACCCGGCGCGGGGTTTGACTAATCGGATTCTAGGGTTAGGGTTTCGGTGGATCGAGATCTGGTTGAGGTTAGGAGTTAAGTTTGAGGTCATATTGGGGTTAGGGTTTGATTTTTCGGAATCTAGCGAGAGGCGAGGGAGGTCGTCGTGGTCGTGGCTGGAGGAGGAAGAGGAGAGAGAGAGGCGAGAGGAGATGGAGAGGGATTCGGCGTCGGATGAGTTTATGAGGAGTGGCGCATTTTCGCAGTTGGTAGAAGACGACACCGTTTTGCGGTGAAGGAGGTTTTTTAGAGATTTGGAAGTGGTGCAGGGGGAGGGTTTGGTAAGGGTGGTGGTGGGGTAGAGTTTTTTAAGACCAAGGAGGTCTTTCCAGCGGGAGGAACAGCGGGGGGCTTTGGGGGAGAAGACATAGGGGTCGGTGGCGGCGGTGGCGGCGGTGTAGGAAGGGGTTTTGGGGGTTTGAGGGGAGATGGTGGTTGTTGCGGCGTTGGTTAGGGTTAGGGTTTGGAAAGCGGTGACGGTGGTGGTGATGGTGGGGGTTTTGAGGTGGAGAGGGACTAGTTTTCCGTCGGAGAAGAGCTGGTCGGCGGGGAGCATGGTAGCGGGGGGATCGAGGGGGAACTCGAAGTCGGGTTCGGGTTCGGATCCGCGAGGCGTGAGCCAGGGAGGGAGGTCGAGGAAGGTGGTTTCCGGCGAGATTGCGATGTTGTTGACGCAGGCGGAAGCCATTGTGAGAGGATCATGCAAGGGTGTGTTTTTTGTGTGGAATGAATGAAGGAAACAAGGAGAAGAAGAAGATAACAGAGAGTGTGTTGGTGAAGAAGGTGAAGGTTAAGGTTAAGGTTAGCAATGGAGAGTGGCAGAAGGAGACGCATATATAACAGTTCTCTCCGCCTACATGGAAACTAGGGCCACGTGTCTCCCTCTTTTCTCTCTCTCTCTCTCTTCTTTCCACACAAAATTAAAAACTTCACTTTTTATTTTCCATTACAAAATTAACAGTTAAGTCTCTCTTTTAGCTTAATCATTTCTACCAACTCAACAAATATTTTTATTATATATTCCCTATCACATATTTTATGAATTCAAAATTATTAAAATCTTATGCAATTAAAGAAAAATTAACCCAATGACACACTTTTCTTTATTTAGAAAAAATGAGGGAATTTAGTATTTATTTGAAGAAATTGTGTTGGAAAATTGTTAAGCTTATCTGATACTTTGTTTGATGAGTCAATTTTGATTTGGGAACCTTGTCCCACTGCTCTTATCCACAACCCTTCAACTCTTATTATGTAGATACTATTAAAGGCTATATCTAAGATATCTTTTATAATTTAAATAAAACATGTATAAAGTTTTAAAATATTACAAAATTGTAAATAAAATTAATAATGATAATAATAATTTATGATTACCTTAAAATCAATTTAATTTAAAATTAATTAAAATGTTTAAAATATTAAAGGTTTTAATTACTATTTAACTTGAACTTTTTAGTACTATTAAAATGTTACAATATATATATATGAGCAATAATAAAATTAATAACTATTTTGACATTGTTGTAGCATACAAATAATAAAAAACTAAAAAATGATAATTAGTGTGAATATAAATTATTTTCCATATGAATTATTAATAATAAATTTAAATTTCATAATTTTACTATTTTTGTATATTAAAAATAATAATTTTATTATTACTATTATTAATTGAAAAAATAATAATTGATTACTATTATTAATTTAGATTTAGTATTGCTAATAAATTAATAAATGTAGCATTAATTATAAAAATAGTAGTTACAAAATATTTGAAATACATTTCAATTATAAATAGTATTATAAATATACTGATAAATATAGTATAACATTATACATTTATGGTTATTATTAAATTTAATTTAGTAATGAATATAATAATTTATCACAAAAATTATTATTATAAAAATTGAATATATCATTATTAATTTAAAGTTGCCTTAATAATATTAATTACTTGTATTTTTTTCAACTTCTAACTTTTTATGACAAGCTTAATTATTTTGTGTAGTATTTATGTCTATTTAGTATAATAGTATTATTTAGAGTCAATAACCATTAAAAAATATTAAAAATATAACATAGAAGTAGAGAAAAAAAACTTAAGAATGTTGTAACATCCCAAATTATATTCTTTAAATACTTTAGTATTATGCATGTAAATATCTAATTAAAATATATATATATATATATATATATATATAAATAATGTATTATTTCAAAATGCATTTTTCTTAATATATAATCTAATATTTACCTATATCAAACAAAAAGTCACAAAAATAAAAGCATTTCATTTATTCTATATGGAGCTCTACCTCCTGCAAAATCATCTATCCCTTCTTGTGAGGTCATAACAAATTTATCAGCAACTCCCCGAAACTTAAGTCACTTAGTTATTTATTTATGGCGTATCTTAAATGGAATAATACCAATTTAACAAAAAACCCAAAAATCCAGGCATATTTATAAAAGACAGATATAAAATGCATGTTGTTTGGTGCTCTACTGAGCTACGATGTTCATCAAAAAAACAATAATAGGTCGGAAATTAAACCGAGACCAATCGACGAGTACAAACACAAATAAGGAAAAACAAACACAATACAAACAATAGAGTAAGCTAGCAATTTTTGAAACTTCGAATATAAATATAACTTTAAATCACAAACACACAATTCATTACTTTTCATGCGGTTTTTCAAAGCAATCAAGTGTCTATCATAACTCATAATCCATATTACTCATGTCAAAATCCACTTACTAACCTACATAATTACTTGACTCTACTTCCAAAAGATCAATGTATTGAAATTAGCACTCAGAGACTTGCACTGTCATATTACTATGTTCTCATCGCAACATAGTCTCCCCTTTAAGAAATTCATCCTCATATGACATGGGTAAATTCATATGATCTACTCTGATCAGTTATTTCAAACCTCAAACTCAATCATATGAACCTTCTTTGACTCTCACTACCTAATACTCTTCATCTATATGATTTTAAGATACCAGTAGAGTCGGGATCATCTTTTTTCATAGTACATCACAAGTCCATACGCTTTCATAATAATCTCAACACAATATTTCCTTTCTTGAAAATACTATGTCTCAGTCACATTTTGACATAATTTCAGACTTCATCTCATTCATCAACATATCATTTCATCATACAAAAATTTATACTTTAATCTAGTTAAAAATTATCAACAACAGTCACATAACATTAAATTTCACAAATCAATTGAATAAATTAGTTTAAACACTTAAGTTGCATAATTTTAATCAAATATAGATCTTTAAATGTTATAATCACTTCTAATTTACAAATCAATAAAGTTTCAAAAGATTTGATTGAATTTTATAACTTATAGCTGAGAAATAAAAGGTATTTAAGAAAAAATGACAAATGTTGTCAAAATGGCTTGATTCAATTAAGATTGACATGAGCCCGAGAAAATTGGTTGAGCGCATGGAAATTTGGTTGAGAGAATTTGAGGCAGAAAACACACAAAAATTATATCTCAAATTCGTTAAGCGCATGAAATTTGGCTGAGCGGATTTGAGGCTGGTAGCCCCCAAAACGGCAACTTAAATTCTTTGAGCGTAGGGAAAATTTGCTAAGCAGATTTGAGATTGAGAACTCTGCTAACTCTGCATGTAAAATCCTTTTTAAGCGCAGGAAAAAACGCTTAACGAATTTGGGATTGAGAGCACCCCGCATCCAGATCTTCTAACTTAGGATTTTATTGAAAAATAAAACTAATTTCTTTTACCTAACTTTGAGTAGGTGTGCTCAGAAAGATCTTCAATGCTACATAGCCCAAGGATAGCTTAACATGCACCACAAAATCTTAATCAATGATTCAACTATATCACTTAAACTCTAAACTAACAAGAACTAATCTTGAAGCTAAAAACACTACATGCAAAACATATATCAAAACCGAAAATAAAAAGTCCAATACCAAAAATGAAAATGAGCAAAAATTAACTTACTCTAATTAAAATTATGATAATATAATTTTGTAGTATTCGCTGTCAAGAATGAAATGGCAAACTTCGATTGCTAGTCTAATGAAGAATGGGCTAAAAAAGTTAGAGAAAAGGCTGAGGAATGAAAAAGAAAGTGTTTTAGAGAGATGTTGTTTCTTTTAAAATGAAACTTGAATAAGTGAAATTTCTATTTATATACATTTTTCACGTTAATAATATAATATTCAGATGTAATTTTAATTATATAACTTTTACTCTAAAATTATTTTTAGATCTTTAGAAAAGATATTTATAAAATAATAAATCATGATAAAGACACACTAAATTTAGTTATAACACTTCTTTATGATTTGAATTTGATATATGAGGATTTTAGAACTATTATTTATAATATAACAAAGTGTGTGACAATAATTTTTTTGTTCACTTCTTCAATATATTTTTAATATCTATCTATTTTTACATAAATTAAAATTATTAATAAAAAATAATTACCATTTTTTTTATTAATAATTTATATGAATCATTAAATTTGTTATAACAATGAAATAATAATTAAATTTAATTTAAATACTTATTCACATATATTTAAATTACTAATATTAATTATTAATTATTAATATTAACATAATTAGGTACAAGTTAAATTAATAATTATTAAAAAATTAATTTTTTATATAATAATTTAAATCAACATTTTAAATTTCATATTTTAAAATAAACCTTTAACATTTCAAATATTTTTATTAATTTAATATTAACATAATTTTCAAATAATGAATTCTTATTTATATTTACGAATATATTAAATTACAACTACAATGTTATTATATATATATTATTTAATAATTTTTAAGTGGTATAAAAATAATATATTACGGATATAAAATTAAGATTTAGAATAATTTGTAATACAGCAAAGTTAATATAGAGTATAAACATTATTATTATAAATTTTTGAATTTTTAGTTTCCATAATGACATTGAATTTCATAATGAAAATGACATGTTATGTGTTGGGTTGGTTGTTCTTTGGATTGAGATTATTGTTTGGGAAGGGGTTGTTCTTTGGGTAAGGGGTATTGTTGGCCATCAACACCAAAACCTCATAAATTTTGTGCTCATGTATTAGTATGTATCGTAATTTGGAAACCGAGGAGTAGAATTGTTCACTTGAATCTAAAAATGCCCTAAGGAATTACATCTAAACATGGACTATAGTTAGTTTTTAAATATTTATTAAAAATAATTTTGACATATATTCCTCATCCATAATCGATTATAGTGAAGACATCATATACTTAGGAGTTATCCATGAATGTTTTTGAGGAACCAGAAAATAATGAAGGAGGGAGGTACCAATTTCGAGTATGGGTGGTGGAGTTTGTCTAAGATGTTGGTTACTTGGATATTGAAGTAGTTGTGGCATAGAAAGAGATAGATGAAATTAGTTATTTACCATTTCATGTATTCATGTGTGTAGAACAAAAGTTCTTTCGTCAAATTATCAATCAGCATTAGTTCATATTTGTTATTCCACATATCAATCCACCAGGCATGTTTTGTTACCCAGCTCTCATCAACTCGTCCTCACATGTCAACTTTTTGTAACTTATCCAACTTGTTAGGCAAGGAAGGGACTTCATATAGTATACTGAAATATAACATTACCTATCATATTGATATCATTAACAATTGCAAAACAAATTATTGTGGTGCATTATGTCCATTATTATTCATCCTTATAGGCTTGGATCGACATTGATAAGTCCAAAAGTCCATAAAAATTGCAATAAAATTATGTTAATTATAAAAACTGTAACAAAAAATAACATTAAATGAAAAAATAAAGAAGAATATGACTTATTGTTTTGTTATAAGTTGTACTTGATTACCTTAAATATAATTTATCTTTATTTTATACCTAATTAGATCATTGTAAGACGTGTTCCGAAAGTTTACTTAGTCTTGGTTCTATTTTCACATTAATAGGAAAGTTGGTTGAATGTTGAAAATGAATTGTATAGCATATGATGTTATGTCCATGATTATAACAATGACACACATCCGCTCATTGTTTATACTCTCATATTGTGGTCATGTGTAATTCTCTATACAAAATAACTAAACACATAGAATTCAATTTGTAGCGTCTAATCCCATAATTATTAGTTAAAAAAGGTTATGTTTGTGATGTGTGTAATACCCTAAATATCATATAAATAATTGTTATTTAATTATAAGTTGAGAGTATATTTTTTTTGTAATAAGATTTTCTCATAGAGAACATTAGTCATAACATAACCTCATATATATATATATATGTTAGTATTTTACATCTTTATAATTATTTATAATATATTACAAAACCACGTAAGTTTAGATAATAATAAGAGTTTTAAATCACAATATATAATTATCTATATATTTTAAATATATCAAATTCTTCACGAGTCATCTTTCTATTGAAGATCTTTTGAGATTTTTTCAAAACAATTCTTACTAAGCAAGTTATCCTTCTACTCATACAATAGGTACATATGAAAGAAAAACATGGAAAATAGTCTTCAATGTTAAATTTAATAAACTTAACACAGATAATGAAGACCTATGACCTGACCTGCAACCATAAGACTCAATCTCATTTTATCAACATATGAATCCATATTCCACTTATGATGATCCACTATGAACATAAAAAATTATTTAGGAATTAATTAAGAAGTTGAGTATTTCTCATTAAGAACATTGATACAATTATAACTATTTTTCTCGAGAATATGGACCATTTATCAATCCACACAAAGGTATATATACTCACTACCTAACCTTGGCGATGTTGAGCATGTGCCACATAGTCCCAAGTTTGGCCTATGAATATCCTAATTCAAGACATTATTCTAAGTTATCAAGATATTCACCTATTTGGTAACTTCCTTATAGACCCCACCATGGTCTCTGCTTTTCATCCCGTAATGTATCAAACTGTAACTTTCCAAACACAAAGACTGATACATTAACATGGTTTTAACTCAATGCAACAAATTTTCTCGACTAACATATTCTTTGACACTTTCAAGAATCACATAACATGATAACTATTAAAATACACCATATTCATCTTACCAATAATTTATACACATCATTCATACATATACAAAAAGTATAAAAAAAATAAAACATATAGTTAACTTTCTTTTATCTAAACTCATTAAAAATAATAATTACTTTTACTTTTTTCTATTATTACTTTATATATTTCTTTGAATTATAAAAAAAATCAAATAATATAAAATAGCAATTAAAGAAAGTATTTTAAATATATAAATATGAATAAGTATATTATAGGAAAATAAAATAACAAAATATAAATTAATAAATAAGAACAGAAGATACATTAATGATATAAATATAAATAAATAAATAATAAAAAAACTAATATGAATATAAATTAAATGACATAAATATAAATAAATAATAAACAAAATCATTTAACTATAGATAAATTAAAAAAATATAAATAAATAAACAAGTAAATAGAACTAATATAACTGAAGATAAATGAAATGATATACATATAAATAAATAAACAGGACTAGTACTTAACTGAAAATAAATTAAATGATATAAATATAAATAAATAAATAGACTAGTGCATAACTGAAAATGAATTAAGTAATATAAATATAAATAAATAAATAAAAGTTGTGTGTAAGTAGAAATAAATTAAATGACATAAATATAAATAAATAAGATTAGAAAGATAAATTAAATGAAATAAATATAAATAAAAAATAACTAAAAGTAAATTAAATTATATAAATAAATAAATAAGATCAATGTATAATTAGAGTTAAATTAAATTATATATATATATATAAAAGACCAAAGAAAATAAAATAATCTATAATTATAAATAATTAAAAGTCATTAAGTGTCACTCTAGACCTACAAATGGAGGTTATCAAATTTAAAGTAAATTTTATCTTATCCTAATTTATTTATTTTTAATATTAAGCATTATATGTCCATTTCTGTTTAATTTTGATGTGATTGATGGTGTACAAAAATACTTTCAAGCATTTAAAAATCATAATAGTAGTTTGCATGATCATTTATAACTAATTACCAAAATGATTTTGTTGTACCTTTTGTTGGATTGAGATTGGAGTTGTAAGTAACCCTATATTTAAAAGGAGAATTTAACCTTTTTTGCATAATAGAATTTAGATAGTAGTAGCACATAGGGATGAATAAATCCCCATAACTACTCCAATGCTCTATGAGTTATTAATTAGATGAGTAAAATAATGGTATCATACAAAAATAACATGTGCCTTAGAATAGAATAGGGTGGTCCTCCTTATCTAAAACACTACTATGCTTAGAGACAACTCTAAATTTTAAAATAAATGGATGAATCATATCTCTCAATATTTATTAATGAAGTTGAGTTTAGTCTCAATGTTCAAATTTTTATTATTAAGATACATGGTTCTATTTGTATTCACTATGTCTTCAATACCATTGCTATTTTTTTAAAACAAAACATATAAAGAAACTCTTAAGTATATTTATTCAGGTTGGTCTATGATTAACCTTCATTCATCTTTATTCACTAAAAAGAATAAACTCCCATTAAGCAGGTAACTAGCATTGATATTTTATCTTTATTTATTTATTTTATAAATATTTGTTTTTAAAGTAGTTAAATGAGCTATTTTGTCTTAGTTTTATAACTCACTTCATAAATTTGTGTTACTTAGTCAATATCTTAAATAACTTACAATTAAACTTTCTTTGTAAAAATCAATTTTAAGTAATATAAGTTAACTTTTAAATATAATTATTTGATATGTAAATATATTTAATAAAATAATACTACTTTTATTTTTCAAATATAAATACTATTTTATAAAATAAATTTACTTAAGTTTATTTTGTTTAACTACTAAAAGATAGAGCCGAAAAATGGTTTAATTCTATTTAAATATTTTTTTTTTTCTTAATTTAACGCGATTAAGAATTCTTTTAATATAATAGCTTGGGTTGAATTCATTTTGAAATTTTTAGTTAGTCAAAGTTTATTTATATTTTAAAAGTATAATGAGATTACAAATAGTTTTCAATTTTTATAAAAATAAATATAAAACCACATTTAATAATAAATTTTAATTTAATTTAACAATTGAATTAGTAAAAGTTAATACATGAAAAATATCAAATGGTATTTTTGAAGTAACATTATGTTTTTAATGTGTAATATTATTTTCATCAAATTCAATTTGTAAGTGATAATCAATTTCACTCATATACCCACTTATATACTGGAAATTCACCTTATCTTTACTTAATGTAATATCTCCAACATCACTTTTTATGTTGTCGAGACATAAAGATCTTGTGTGTGAGACTAGATTTTTACGGGTAGTTTAACATTAGTTTGAATGGGATGGCACAATAATAATTAAAAAAGTTTGACAGTGTGTTTGGATAAGTCAAATACTGTTGCTTATAATGGAAGGATGATGCGAATGACTTGCATTTGGATCAAGTGTATGCGAGGAAATGGAAGCGGAAAAATACGCTGATAAAGGGGAAACTCTTCCTTTATTACATACGAGAAAAGACAAGTAAGATTTAGTGATAATTATTTTTAAAAGCAAGGATAAATTTGTAAACTTATATTTTAAGGTATTAAAACAATTAAAAATTTTCTCACACTCTTCATATCACTTGCAAATTTCAATAAATTTTCCCCACCTACATATCTTAATTCAAGCAACCTAACTTTCTTCACAATTTCCTCTCAAACCACTCCAAATTCTCCTTTTCAAATCCTCAAATATTCTCTTCCTAATCAAAACAAAACACTTAACATGACAAATGATGCATGAGGTTCAAGGCTTTTTATGGTCACAAGCAAGCCACGAAATTTGTTTCATTATTGTGTTGACTTGGTTGGAATAAAGATTATGTTGAAGACACAATACAAGAATAGCCATGATCTAGGTTTTTTGCCATCACCGGAAGCAAAGAGACATGACACTACCATATGCCCACCATACATGTAAAATTATTTGTTATTTAAGGTCGATTCATTTGAGACTTTGTCATGTTTCTCTAAGATTCTTTACCAATACAATACCATTTACTTTTCTTACACATTAACGTTAAGAGAATCTTATGCATTAAAATAAGTTTTATTCATGGAATAACAACATTACTAGCATTTGATTTGAGTTGATCACGTGTTTTACAGAACAAGAAGATTTTAAAACAGAGATTTTGTTTAAGTATGGTTGAGAAAGGGTTTAGACAGGTGAATTTGAGCAACTCTAGATGTTTTGTTTGAAACGTTGTTGATGGTATTATGCATTTGTCTTATTTGTGAGTTAGAAGCAGTTATAAGCCATGTTTTGTTTGTTATGATTGTGAAGCTACGATGCAGAATAGGGCATATGATTCAGTTCTGATTATCGGAATGTACAAAATAACATAAGATAATGAATGTCAGTGTCGTGTCTCATGTCTCTTTGGTTGTAGCCATGGCAGAAGACCTAGGTAATAAGTTAATGGATTTTGCTGCTTTCTATCTCCATTGCTAATCTTTAACCTGACCAACTTAACACAATAATCAAAAACTTGGTGCCTCCTGCTTCTTCGTTCTTGGTTCTTGCTGCTACAATGATTTTTGGGTTTTTTAAAAAGTGCATGTCTCATTTGCTTCTTTAACACTTTTTACTGTTTCTTTCTTTATTTGTTGTTATATATCATTTTTTAAAACTAAAATAAGTTAGTAAGAGAGATGTGGGCTTGGGTGTGCAAAATTGGGCTTTAATGATGGGTTCTAAAGGATTTGCCAAATTCTTTCACCACCTTCCTACTTTTTGTATGCATATTAATGGGTGAAAAATCGATTTTAACTTTTTTAAATTTTTTAAATAATTATAATCTCATCTTTTTAAATAATCTCAATTGCATTGCCGCATTCTTGTATTTTTTTTTCAGCCGTAATACTTCTATTATTCTCTAATTTTAGCATTTAATAGAGCAGTTTCATTATTTGAGGGTGTGAGAAGGTTGACGAAAAGATTCGTTCTATTCGACATTCTTCCATTGTAGAGATATTTTTTTTTTTAAGTTTTGTCTTCCATTTTTACACCTTGCTGTTTTTATTTTGGGTTGTGTGGCTTCCCAAAAAATGAAAAAAAAAAAACAAACGAAAACACAATCATCATTCATAAAAATACCACAAAACTTATCTCAACTACCAAAGTTCACCACCAATCACCACAAGCAACAACCACCACTTGAAAATTAAAAAGGAGGCACTACCCTCTCCTTCATACTCAGAAATGTATTATTGGAATTAAAATGATGTATGAAAGTGTAGGAGGAAGATTGTAGGATAATTTGCCAAAGAATTTTTGTTACGCTTTTTTTATAATTTTTTTCAGAAATTAACTTTAAATTGTGTGCATATTAACTCTGTTTTGTCATTCAAAGTGTTCACACATCAGTTAAGTATTTTTTTTATTTGGATGGATTGAAAGTTGTGACACATTAAGGCAAAATTTTTAATTATATATTTTATTTAAACTCAAATACACAAATTAATTATTTTTAGTCTAATTAAGCATGACTATTTGTTAGATTCACTTTTCTAAAAACAACATAAAGAATATTTAAGCATCTTCGACTCATTCCCTTTTCAAAAAGTACAATTCCTTGGGAGGTGAGGCATTTTAGAAGAGAAACTAATTGTGTCCAAATTTTTTATATTAAATTATGAAAAAAGGGATGATTTTAGATTGTAGAAATGAGATGCTTATGAAAATTTAAGAGATTAAGTGCTATTCTAATTCAATTTTGTTGAGATCTAGATTTTACTTTAATGAAAGAATTTTGATTGTTGAATTTTTTTAACAACTTACTATGGTTTGATTTGTCATGAATTAAAGTTGTTGTATGTGAAATCATAAATTCAACTTGAATTTTTTTAAATTACGTGAGTTCGGAGAAGTGTTATGGTTTTGGAAATTTTTCCATTTGTGGTTCTTTACTAAAGTATGAGTTGCAGATTATTATTTTTTTTTTTGCATTTGAATTAGGATATTTCTTGAATTAGTGAAATTTTTATTAAATTGGTTGGTAATTGTTTGATACGTGATCAAACTTATCAAATTATGATAAAAAAAAAATTGCTACATAATCTGTTCAGTGGATTTAATTTATGCTTAACATTATGGGAGAAGTTTTGAAAATTGTTCGGTAAAATAAAAATTCACTCAATAGATTAATAGATAAATTTTCGTTTAAATTTTTTTAATTCCATTGAGAAAAATCCTAATAAAAACTTAATTTTAGTTATTTAGTCTTAGAATTTAAATAGTGGTGTTGCATAAAATTTTAAGTTATTTTAACATTTATATGAATATGTTTATAAATATTATATTATATGATTTAAATTAATTTGTTTAGTGAAACTGACTATGTGATAGAAGGAGCTGAAAATTAATGAAAATTGTAGATATTGAATGATACTTATGAAGAAGGTAATATGTTTGTATATGAGTGTTGAATATTTTTTGAACTATTATGGGAATAATATATACAAAACTTGGGTAATAACTCAAATCATGTAGAAGAATATATAAAGTGATGAGAAGTTAATGCAGATTGTTAAGTATGTGTAAGGTATTAATTGCATGAAAGTATTTATGTATATTTGGAAGACTTTGATGATGAATAAATAGTTATTCTCAATTAGAAATATTTAATATTTATCTTTCAAAAAGTTATTAGTATTGTTTGTTATTATTTGAATATATATTATATGGTACCACTATGATGATGACAATGATAATAGATTGGAAGTTATGATCTTTAGTGAGATGAGGTTTGAGATGGAGAGTATTTCATGAGTATCAGGAATAATGTATAATTATGGGTTAGACAATTGTGAGTTAGACTTATATTGTATTTACTTTGGGTCCAACCTTGTTTCTTAGTCTTTCAACAAGAAGAAAGTGGTATCTCGCACTAGTACTGAGATGAAATATAAGAGTTTTGTTACGACTCTTGTTAAAATCAAATGCATGTCTTTGTTTCTCATTTAAATCTGTGTTTCGTCCTTAACTTTAAAGATCTTCTTTGATAATTTGAGTGTTGTTTTGTTTGTTGCTAACCCCATTTTACACTTTAGGTCGAAACATTTTGAGCGTTCTTCACTTTATTCATGATAATATTCAACAAAAGCAAATGTAATTAGTTCATCTTCCAACTTGTCATCAAATTGTTGATTTACTTACCAAACCTAATTTTGGGACCTCTTTCCTTAGGAATCATGATAAACTTATAGCTATTGTTAATACAACCATTAGTTAAAGGGATAATGTCAGAAATAATGTATAATTATGGATTAGACAATTATCGTTTAATTATGGGTTAGACAATTATCATCTACTCTTTTGTAATTTACTCTCTATATATATCTTTGCTTATCTCTTACACGTTTACATTAATCAAATAATACACTTGTTTTTTTTTCCTTTTCCTTACATTTATCTTGTCGTATAATGAGACAATATGTAGTGTATATGATTTGATAATGTTGTATTTACCGTATTCCTATTTTTAGTGTAAGGCAAATCTTACAAGGAACATGAATAATTTTTTAACTATGATATATTGACAATTCAATTTTTTTCTACATCTATCCTACAATTTCCTATACTATTATTTTAATAATTTTTTACATAATTTAATTGTAAATTTATTATTTATTATATTTTTTATTAAAAACATAATAGTGGTGAAAATGAAGATGATGACACACAACACAATACATTGCAAAACATATGATGGTGATTTGGTGAGACAGGAAGTGAAAATAATGATAGAAAAGTGATTCCGACAAAGGAAAAGTAATAATGCAAGAATAGTGATTCCTTTTAATCAACTTTTAGAGACAATATTCCGACATTTATGGATACCTAAAGCTCCTTTTGCTTTTTCTTTATATCATTTTTCATTTTATAACTCTTCATTTCTTTGTTTTAAACAAGAACCTACTTCTACGAAATTTCTATTTCATGGTTTAGAAAATTTGCATTCCATTTTTATTTTATGTGAAAATATCCTAAGTCACGAGTTGAATCTCTGTTAATTGGAAAACAGATATGATTAAGTCACGAATTCAAGTAGATTATTATAAAATTAAAATAAACTTTAGAAGTTTTATATAATTTTTTAGGTAATGAAATGAATTAAATTATATTATAATTTAAATGATTATGAGTTGTATAAATGGTTTAAATTGTTATTGTTATTATTGGACGTATTATTTTAAAGATTTTTTGTTAGTTTTATAAACTATAAGTTGGATTTAGTTTAGATAATTTTATTTAGAAACAATTACATATTTAAAGATTAAACTAAAATAACAATTCAATTATTCTTTTAAGAGTAACTATTTTTGTTTATGTAAGTCAATATCAATTTATTTCAGTTTAAGTGTTTTTGAACAACCAATATAGAATAAAAAATATGAGAAATTGTATTACTGTTCTGATTATATTAATTATCCCCAAGCATTATTGAATTATATATTTAGTCAATAATTATGTGATTGGTTTTTATTTATGTGTGTAAAACTCCTTAAATATATAACTAGAATGATGTTAGGTTCTAGAGTTTATGATTAGGTTTATAATTGAGTGAATATGATAATATTCTATAAAAAATAAACGATGCACCTATTATGTTACTCATTATTGCTCTCCGTATTCTCATGCTTAATGTACTTGATGTGAATGATGAATTACATATCACTATTGATTGAAGTTAGGTTAAATAATAGTATGTAGATGAATATAAATTTTATCTTACTAATTTGGTTTTGTAAAGTTTTAGTTAGACTTCAAATTTCACTGCTTGAAGATGATTTTAGAGTACATCTTAGTAGAGATTTACCGAGTCTATCATGTTGCTTGTTATCAACTCCTTTATTTTCACGCTCGATATTCTTAGTGTGATGAGGTGTGTTGAAAATCTTACATAACTAAATATATGACCAAACATATATATATATATATAATCTTATGAAGTTAGGTTTAGTTAGACATATACACTTATTTCCAAGTTTCCTCTTCAATTGTTGAAAAAGTAAATTTGATGGATAAGATATAAATTTATGTATGAAATTTTAATGGCATTGAAATGATGATTTGAAATCCCAAGGGAAGATAGAGAGGTGCCATTTATTGATGATTAGAAAGTGGAGAGCAAAAGAACATGAGAAGTCTAAGTGGCAAGCAATTGGTTAAATGAATGACTTTAAAATGCGTGGTTTTGGAGTCTCTTAGGTCTTTTCGATGTAGCATTTGTGACTTTGCATTATTTTGTCTTCTGTTGAAATAGTTGGACTTATTGCAAAAGATACCACTTGCTCAAGACAATGAACAAAAACTTTTCAATACTTTAACATCATGTTTGGGAAACACAAGTTTTTATCTTTTCCTCACATTACTTCAAATTTAGTGTCTTAAAAAAGTCACCAATATATTATAAAAAAATTATTAAATAAAAAAATTAAAAATTAAAAATAATCAATTACTATATTAATTAAATTATATCTAAAAAATTTATTAGTATCTAAAGTAATTTTAATTATTAAAACACTAATTAAATATCAATTTCAAAACTAGTTTATAAATTTTATTAAAAGTATAAACTTTTTTAAATGTTAATAATTTTTTAGCCTCTAAAATAATATCTAATATAGTAGATTAGTGAATAATATTTTTTATTTATAAAATTAATTTTTATTTAATAATTTTTTTAGACTATTACTTTGAAGAGTTGAAATAATTTAAACATTCACTTCTTTTTTTTTTTGTAATGAAGTGATTGTGAATGTGAACTAGGCTTACTCAAAGATGTGTTTGTTTGGTTTGGTCCCATGAAAGATATAGCATGATGAGTGAAACCATAATTATGTTTAGTTTGATGGGAAGAACAAGGCACCATTTTCTCCCACAACATTGTGAGTAGAAAAGCTTGATTGTGAAGATGAAACCTTTTGTTGACCAGTCAAAAGTGGGTTGATGGAAGTAACTTTTGTACTTGAAATGAGAAAACCAACTTTTGTACTTAATGCCATGATTATTATTTATGGATATGGTTGATGCAATAAATTTGTAGGCTAAAAAAGTTTGAAGACATGCGTGAGTAGTGTTCATTCAAGAATTTGCACATGAAGAAATTGAGAGAAACATGCAAAGAAAGGTAAGAGATACAATACTACATCATCATCATCATGTTGGTGAACAAAACTAACATCAACAATAATACTCTTTCAAATTTTAAAATTAAATTGTAATTTTGGTTTTTACTATCTTTTATGGTTTTATTTCTAGATTTTATAAAATTCATACTATAATAAATCATGAAATATAAACTAATTTTAGAGACAAAAAATAATTAGTTACTATATAAATTAGAAACTATTTTAGAAACTAAAAAAAATAAAGTTTGTAAATTAGTTTCTATTATTGTTAAATGGTTTCTAAATTGGTAACTAATTAGTTAACAAAGTTTTTCTACCAAATTTAGAATCTAAATAATTGGTAGTTAAAATCTTAGTAGCTAATTAGATACTAATTTAAAAATTATTTAACAATAATAAAAACTAATTTATAAATAAATAAAAAATTATCTCTAATTTAGTGAATATAACAATTAATTATTTTTTTTCTTAAAATTGGTTTTTATTTTATGATTTTATTGTAGTGTCGGTATTTTAGTTAAATTTTTAATTTTACATTTTTTTTTCATTTTTATGAAATAAAAAATGTTAAGCTCCTTTTGCACTTTATTTACCCATCTAGGCTTGTTTATTTATACATTCGAGCCATCCATAATTGAATTATGAACTGTTCAGAGTGGTTTCCAACGTCAGAAAACGTGTTGGAATTTGGTTCTCTACGATCGAATGGTGACCTGATTATTTTTTCTTTTGCAATTTTTTTGAAAAAGATAATTTTTTAAAATCAAAATAAAAAATATAATTTTAATTTTGGACTTCTGAAAAAATAAGCAAATGTTAGAAGAGGGTTGTTTGAATTAAATAGATATTAATTTGGGTTGTGTAAGAAAATGTAACATACAATTTTTTATTAATTTAATTATTTATTTGATGATAATTCCTTTATTCTATGTTATTTTTTTTAAAAGGAGTTGTTAATTTTTTTAATAATACATTTGAAAGATAAAATTAAATTAAATAAATATTAAAGAATGTATTTTATGGTATGCAGTTGGTCTTAAAAGTTAAAAATTATCAATAGTAGACATAAAGATAAAACTAAAATTTTAAATTTTAAAAATAACGAGTTATTTTTAATTCCCATGTAATAAATATTTAATCAACTTATTTTATATATTTTGTAGAAATATAATAGTAAATTTATGTAATAATATTTTAAAAAAAACTTATTTAAAAAATACATATATCCTTGATATTTAGTAAAAAAAAATAATTAATGAAGATTAATTGAAATTTAATTTATTTAAGAGTTAAAGGTACATAGAGAGAATGTATATGAAATTGATAGTATATAAATATAATTGAAATCAAATGTATATATATTGAGTAAAGTGTGGATCTTGGTTAATGTAGGTATTATCTTGGAAGTTACAAATTATTTCATTAAGTGTTGTTTTACGTAATTTTTTTTATTTAGATCAACAATTCAATGTTAGCTCATGAATCTTTATGTTGCACACTTGAGTCAAGAAATTGAATTCTTTTTTTCAATGGTTGATCATTTATATGAAGTCAGCGACAATTTTGATTTGTACTCGTGGACGAGTTTTTGATTAAAAACTTGAACTGATTGTAGGTAGTTGATTTTCGTGACTTGTTTACAATCATCATTGTAGTACTTTTACTGTGTTAAGAAATAACTTATCAAAAGACTAGTTGTGTTAGACTGTCATTCTTCTAAGGTTGCAATATTTATAGATGAGATTGTAACCATTTTGGCTCTCCATTATGGTAGGTCATTGAATAAGTCCTTTGATTTAAAGTGTTTCTTCGTGGAAGTGATGAGGTTGAGATTTGTGGAAGACTTTGCAGTGGGTGAGTTTAGAAGCCTTATAATTTCTTTTTTAGTCCTCGTAAACTTAACGTACATTTCAATCATAGTATCAAAATGAAATTGAGACTTACAAGCTAACGTTTGAAATAGTTTTTTGTGTATGTGATTCAAAATTGATCCATTTAAATATGAATATGACTTTGTTGTGAGAAAAAAAGACTTTACATGTTTAATGTGGATAGGGTTTTTTTACTCAATGGTTTTGATTTGGTACATGGTAGAATTTATAGTTGAAGATTAATTGAGTAACAAATACATATGATCAATGTGAGTTGTTAAATAAACGATATAGATGAGACTTGTCGTAACGAACGCACTAGAGTGTGGACATACAAAACAATGTACTTTTTATTAAAATATTGGTGCTGGTAAGATTCCTAACGTGTTGTATAAAAAGTTGATTCATGTACCTTAACGAAAAACAAGGTATGTGTAACACCCTAATATTATATAAGTAATTATTACTTAATTACAAATTATGAGTAAATTTTTGTGTGTAATAATATTTTATTGTAAAGAACAATGATCATAACATAATCTATATCTATATCTATATATATATATATATATATAAAAGCGTGTGTATGAATTTTAATATTTTACATCTTTATAATTATTCATAGTATATTACAAAAAATATATAAGTTTTATACAATAATAAAAGTTTTACATCAAAATAAAGGACTCTTATGTATTTAATATCTCTTAGGATATTAAAACTAAGTTCTCCATAAGTTAACATCCTAGATAAAATTTCTCAATTTTTTCTCAAAGAATTGTACTAAGGAGGTTTTGGTTATACTCGTATCGTAGTTATATGAAAGAAAACATGAAAAAGAATGATGTTTTTGTAAGCCTTAAATATCAATATTAATAAACTTAACATATGAAATAAACAATGGGGTCTAGAATTTGACCTACAACTGTAAGACTCAATCTCACTTTATGAAACATATGGATCCATATTCCACTTATGATGATCCACTATGAACATAAAGTTACTTAAGAGCTGATTAGGTAGTTGAGTATTTCTCATTAAAAACATTGGTACAATCATAATATTTTTCTCGAGAATATTGACCTTTTATCAGCCCACAAAAGAGAGATATATATCCACTAGCTAACATTGACGATGGTAAACAAATATTAGATAATCCCAAGTTTGTTGATGAATATCCTAATCCAGGACGCTATTATGAACTATTCATATATTCACTTACTTGGTAAATACTTCTTTAAACCCCACAATGATCCTTGTTTTTCATCCTGTAGTGTACCAAACTGTAACTTCCAAAATACAAACACTCACACATTAACATGGTCTCAACTTATTGCAATGAAACCTATGACTCTTTCTTAATTGACACACTCTCTGTCATTTTCAAGGATCACATAACATAATAACCATTAAGATACGTCATATTTGTCTTCACCAATGATATACACACATCATTCAAACAAATACAAAAAATTAAAAATAATAATAGAGCATATAAGTATATAAGTAGTTTTCTTTTATCCAAGTTCATTAAACAAAAAATATATACTTTTGCTTTATTTTTATTATTACTTTTTATGCATTTCTTCAAATTAGAGAAGGGTGTTGTTTAAAACAATAAACAAAACTAAATATGAATAAAAAATATCTTTAAATAAATAATTAGATATGAATCAATATATCACAAAAAATAATAAGTTTGGTTATATATAAATATAAAGTTGTTAGTTAAATATATATGTCGATATATATTAAGATGTTAGAATATAATATATGTGAATATACACACAGAAGGACAAACTATTGTCCAAAATTGAAGAGTTGGAGAATGAGGTAACCCGCCGAGGGGAGGACCTCACCAAGGCCAAGAAATCTTTTAAACAAGAAGTAGTAAGTTTCAGTCTTAGAAACAACGTCCCTTAACCTAGGATCTCAAGTACCTTTTATAGTTTACCTCTTGTAACAATTTTCTATCACGAGAAAATAATCTCAACTCAAAGCATACTCAACATGAAAATATTCTGCTCAAGGGCACACCTTCACAGCTTTGCAATATAACATAATCTTTCCTTCATAGAGTGCATAAAATAATAACAAAATAACCACCACGGTACCAACTCATGTACCAGCATCAGGGGTCCAATCTGTTTACGTAGCCACCCTCAGCGTGGCGCTACACTATCTTTTGAATACATGCAACCTAACATCTACGTGCCCTAGCACACATGGGCTTAAGTTTTAAAAGAAAACATTTACTTAAGATAGACCCCCTGCGCACTAAGCACACCCTTAGGTCCAAAACTACCCTTCGCTAGCCGCCTAGGCCTTATGCACAATGGGTTATACAAGAAAGGGGCTAATATACATCTGGGGCCTAATCACATGGCCCGCCAACTTGGCCCAAGAGCCGAGCTGGCCTGTCTATGGCAAGTGTTGAGGTCCGACCACCGAGTGCTGAGCTCTAAGCGCTTTGGTCCAGTACATAAGCCAATGCCCAAGTCAAGTCAGATACTCTAAGAAAAGGAAAACAATAAAGAGTAGACTTGATGCGGAGATTAACACCCAAGTCAGATACTCAAGTCATCCTTAATGTTGGGGAATATTGCACTCAGAAAGCGGGTGGTCCTCTAAGCATGCAAGTCCTGTTCAACACGATCGAGAGACCTGATCCTTGCTTAAGTGATCAGTTAACACTCAAAGCGAGCTAAAATGTTCTTTGCGGCTAGGGGGTATGAGTCATCCACAGGTTAGCTCTACCAGAGCATTGTGATTTCCCATACAAATTTGGTGCATCACGTTTATTGATATTTTGGTTGTTGGTTATATTATTGTTAGGTGGTAAGTCTATACTAGTCGAGTTTCATCAAGACAAGTAATGAGATATGCATTGTTAACATACTAGTCAAAGTTTGCCAAAGCTAAAAGATTTAAATAAGCAAATCAAAATGCTAGCATAATACATATGTCCTTAAAAAAGTTTAAGATTGTTCAGAGTGCCACAAGGGGCGACAGGTTACATAAGGGACATTACTCTTCCATGAGTTGCCCATCCACTACTGTCTTGCCTGAGCCAAGTTGGGAAAAGTCCATCCTATGATAGATTCTTGAGGCCTGGGCGATGACGTCTTCAAAGTCCGCCAAGTATGAGTTGGAAACATCGTTGGTGAGGGATTTTCTTTCCTTAACCAACTCTTCATCCTTCTGAGCTAGTTCCTCCTTAAGCTTATCTACCTCAGCCAGTAACGCCACATTCTTATCAGATAAGTATAAGGCCTCCTTGGCCTTTGCAGTTAGGAGAACCTTAGTTTCTTGTTGTGATTGTTGGAGTTCCTCCTAAAGCTTCGTCGTCCTTTGATGGAGGTCTCCAACTTATTGAAGGAGCTTAGTGACCTCGAGGAACTCGTAGCAAGTGCTTGCCCTAGCTGCCTCACGGCCTCCCCCACCAAGCGATCCTCCTCGATGTCGATCAACTTTTCCTTGCCTTTGTTAGGCAGAAAGACCTTCTTGAGGAAGAAAAAAAGTCTAAGCTAGGGTCCCACAACCTCTCTTCTTGGACACTTGTGCCTTCACCTTCTTGCACCACTACCATGTCACGAGGCTAGGGTGGGCTTGGTGGAGGAGCCTGCTGAGAGGGAGCCTGCCCGTTGACAACCTGCATTGGCACATAAGGTCCATGGACCACAGCTTCCCAAATTAATGCATCAATAGATTCCATGAAAATTCTCATTCTAACTTTCCAAAATGCATAATTCATTCCATTGAACATA
>Ga0123342_1000863_pt1 | contig 50035 bp, 21 predicted proteins | sample Turbeawhitnodule_FD_89960 | JGI IMG/M metagenome (GOLD analysis project Ga0123342, IMG submission 89960) | Root nodule microbial communities of legume samples collected from Mexico - Turtle bean Mexico white nodule | ecosystem: Host-associated > Plants > Roots > Nodule | place: Mexico: Nepantla...
ATATATATATATATATATATATATACATATATATATATATATATATATATATATACATACATATATATATGTGATGTTTTAGTACAAGACAAAAACAGAAAGGTTTTCTTTTCCAGCTTTGTTGGGGAAGGAATATGGATTCCTTTGGCTTCAATCAAATTAACAAGAATGGCCATAACACGCTATCTCTCTCTCCTGGGCCACCTTGCATTTCCTCTTCATCACGTGCCCTTACCCTTTTCAAACCCAATTCAGGACAATTTTTTTTTTTTAGTTTTTTCCTTCTTTTCTTTTCTAACACACAATTCTGTTACTCAGGATAATCTTTATATTCATTTTAGATATTTAATTCCTCCTACAATAATTTTAATATTATTATAAATCTTAAATCAATCAATTAGATATTAGAATTCTCTTCTTATTATAGAAATATTTTGAATAAAAGAATGCAACTCAAAACTCAATGCACATTTTTGTCATAAAATAAAATGTCATATGCCTTATACGAAAAACACATTTAATGAATAATTGATTAAGGATGATAACTGGTTGTTATATTGTAAGACAGCAACATGTGTTGCATTGCAAGGTTGCTTGTTTGGTTGAACTAACTTTGTCCAAGGTTATCAATGGTTGGTTTGGTTTTGTATCTGTTTCTGACTGAACCAACTCTAATGTAACTCATCAAACTACCTATCTCCTACTTTCTAAAACATTTTTCTCTTATCCTTTTCTATGAATTTCAATAAACTCAATTTTTTCCTAAACAAGTTTCTCCATTTCACATTATCTCTAAAAATAAAATAAAATAAGGAAGACAAAAGAAAATAGCAGTAGTGACGTGATATAAAATATTTTTTTTAGTAAAATGAAATAAAGGACGTGGTTCATCCACTGTCACACTGCCACGTGTGATGATAAACCCAAGTCTTTTTCTTGATACTGACACGTATCCACATCACGTAGTTATATTGAATATTTTGTCACTATAGTTTTCTTAAGTATTATCAAATAATACTTTGTATTTGCAACACTGTGAAGCATTATTACACTATAAGGACGTATTCACAGAGATTCCCCAAACTCCGTTTATCTTGCAGAACGCCCTCTTATTGGTGTGCCAAATTTCTACTCTCTAAGCACTTTTATTGCTTTCGTTTTCTTTCTCAATATCAATAATGATTTTTATGTGTTAAAATGAGTTTTAAAAAATTGATTTTTCTTCAATAAGTCTAAAAATTTGATATTTATTTAATTAAATTCTTTTGTTAGGAGAGAGAGATCTTCTTAAAATCAATGACTAAAAATGATTATAAAAAACTTATTAGCTGTGTTTGATCCCAGCACGTACAATTAGCTTACTATACTTAGTTTCTTAATTTATATTCTGATGGATTATGAGAATTAAATATAATAAAGAGTGTGTTTTGGTCCACAGAAATATTATCTTTCATACATAAAACTGTAATAATAAGCATGACAAAAACTAAAAGTGTCACGCTTCTCTCACCCACCCACTCAAATGCAAAACGATGACATTATGCCACCTAAACCCCCATATTATTATATATTGTATATATATTTATATTATATAACTATATATTTATAAATCATATTCAAATAACAGGCATAATAACGGAAAATAAACAAAATAAAAAATTATAGAAGTTTGTAATTACCTACGACCTACCCACGCTTTTTACCTTTAACCTGCTATATCCCGTGGAGTTAACTGCAATAACCGGCAGATCCGGTTGGCGGGGTGGTCATATAGTGCGCGTTGGGGGGTTTAAGCAAAGAATGAGAAGTTTTTTCAGAGGGTTTTGGGATTCAAAGCAACAAATTGTTTTCCTTTTTCTATTCGGATTTGTTCCATGAGACAAAAATAAACCAAATCAAGAAAAAATGCTTCTGTGATGAAAAACTAGTGTTGTTTTTGTTGGTTCACTTCAGAATTCGGAATTCGCCGGTCTTACATTCGTCGGAATTTCGCTTCGTCCGGTCAAAATTGTGTTCTCTGAAGGGAAACAGGTAAGGATGTCTTATGACAAGGATTTTGATTGCTGGCGGGTGAAATTAATGGGAGATTGTGTCGTATGGTTATGTTGAAACTTCAGAATTTTCGGTCTTTGTTTTCTTTAGTTGAGTTGAATCTCCGTTTTTCTTTCGGATTTGGATTTTGTTTTTTTTCTAGATCGGTCTTCTTTCTTTGTTTTAGATCCCTACTACGGTATACGTTTTGAATTTTTCAGACTTTTCTCGTGAGCCTGTTTGAAATCTTGTTTGTTTTTTGCTTCTTCCTTGATTTTAGCGTATTGTGTCTTAATATGAGCTGAATTGTTTTGTAAAGTTTGTTTTTTTATCTTCGTCTGAATCTGTTTTCGTTGTGTAATCCTCTTTATTTATGCCTTTATCATCAACGTGCCTGGATCTGGTGAGAGTTACTTGATTGACTTCCTCTTGGTTGGGCATATGAAGGGAGTAATTTTTAACTCTGAAAGATTGCGTTGCAGTTAATGGTGCTTTGTCGAATCTAGTTTTTTGTTATTGCAAATATTCTGTTGTTATCCCTCTCTATGATATCTTCCTAAATCTTGGATGGAAACATGCACTTTTTTTTTCTTTTAATGACTATGTTCTTAAAAGTTTTCTTTTTTCCCTTTTAAAGAAAACGAACCTGTTTTTGAGATGCCCCACTAGATATACCTTCACACCCGAGCATTGCCTAGTCGTAAGGGAAGGGCGGGACTATCTAATTCATAGTCTTTCTCTTAGATACTACTTTATCATTCTAAACGAATTTCAGTAATGTAAAAAATTGTGAGATACTTATTATTATTTACTTTTACTGGTAGTGGTACACTGTAATGCATCTGATCTTTTACTTATGGGTTTACTGTCAGGCTTTCAAATCGTGGCTGGTTAAGTCAAGTAAGAAGAGAAGTGCTGTTTATCGGATAGTGGGTCTTGGATTGCTGAATATCTGTGCTTGATCCGTCTGTTCTGGCATGGTTTCTAAGATATGGTCTTGCAGAAGAGGTTAGAGTACGGATTTAATGGCTATCAGGCTCCTACCATGCCCCGAGCTTCTCGCTCAGTTAGGGTAAATATGTTTTGCTTTTCATGGGGCTGGTTAATACTTCAATTTACGTAAGATTTCATGAAAACAATATTTATGATTGTTTTGTTAAAATGTTTCCTAGAGGAGGGCCAAATTTCAAAGAGCAGAAGACAAGCAGAAGTGTGCATTTGACTTATTGGCCACCGTAGCTGGTAAACTATTACAAGAGAGAGAGAATCCAGCCATTTCTAGCTATACATCATCAAATAAGGATCAGTGTAGATTTGTCAAAGAGTGCCATGATGCAAATAAACCATCCAAATCTGAGCTTTCTGACGAAAGAAGTTGTGACAAAAAAAGTTTGAAAGAATTCCCACATCTTGCAATTGATGACCATGCAAAGATTGCTTCTATAGTAGCAAGTTCTAGTTGCTTAGAGAGGTTCATTGCAAAAAAGTTGGTGGATGGCAATAGCCATATCAAAATGGAAAATGTTACTGGAGAAGTCAAATTAGATTCTTCTGGTTACCCAAAGGATAGTCATTTCAAGATAGATGGCGATACAAGTAAAGGAAAGGATGGGATGCATGAGTTGGAGAAGGTGCCAATAGGCAGTGGGATTGAGATGTACAGTTTTGGGGATCCGCTGGATGAAAATCCTCCTGCGTTGATCAGTTTAGGAGGAAATGCCAAATTGTCTGGGTATAATGATAGGATTCCCTGTAGCTTGTTGTCCAAAGGTTGTGACAATGTAGCAGTAGTTAGTAGAGATGATGATGAAAACTCTTCTGGGTGTACTCACCCTATTAATACTAAAACAAGGACCTTTAGGCCAAAGAATTGTATAGGTGATAGTGCAATAAGTAAAAGACTGGCTTCTAACTTTCAGAAAGTTGCTCAAAAACTGAAGTATGACACACTTTCTAACAGTGGTGAGTTCATCCTTATGGTATGAGATTACTTTAACCTTCATCCTTCTTTGCTTGTTCACTGATTTTTTTTTTAATTGGAAACGTGCTAATTTTAGATGGAGTTTGGAAGAAAACTTACCACAATCAGAGGAAGTGCAATAAACGCCAAAATTCTCAGATGAATATTCCTTTCAAAAAGAGGAAGCTTTTTAATTATAAGTCTGTTTCAAATTCTAAGGGATTTATCAGGAGTGGTGGGATTTATTATGCACCCAAGAATTGTATTAATCAGGATGCTTGTGGTTCACTTCCTAGGATGCACAGAGGTTTTACACATTCCCTCTACATGACTTCCTTCTTTACAGTTTGATTTTTTGTTTCACCTCTTTATTTAAGGATCTCATGGAGTCTTCGTTTAAATCCTTGATGCAGACCCTGGAATACCATCCTTGGAAGCATGTCAACACCAGGTGTTACGACGAATAGGTTCTCATGGTATGAGAAGATTGAGGGAGCAGTTCTTTATGTATTCTTTGACTTGATCAGTATCTTCAAAGCGGTTCTTACATGTAAATTTATTTCTTTTAACCAGTGAAGCTTAGGATCAAGTCATTTAGGGTGCCAGAGCTTTTTATAGAGGTTCCAGAAACTGCAACAATTGGGTCCTTGAAGGTGTAATAATTTATATATTTGGCCATCTACATACCATCTTCCCATTTCTAGAAGTTCACGAGGAATGGCATCTGTGAATTTATAAGTTGCATTGACATTTTAGGATCCATTCCATTTGCATGTTTCTTCCATCACAAGTTCAGTTGGCTGTATTTCTTACAGCATTTTGGTCTGCAGAGGACAGTAATGGATGCAGTGACTGCTGTACTCGGAGGTGAATTGCACATTGGTGTTTTTCTCCAGGGAAAGAAAGTTAGGGATGACAGTAAAACACTACTTCAAACTGGAATTTCTCATCATAACCAGCTTGATGCTTTGGGTTTCACCCTGGAGCCTAATTCTTCACAAAGCCTACCGATTGTATGCGCCGCACATTCTCCCCGTCCTAGCACTGACGTACCTCCGCCTGTAATAAGGTAGTGTATAACCTTCAAATGAAGTTGTATGGTAGGAACTGGGGTTGTCAATTTGTGTTCTTAATTATTTGTACTCGAATACAGTTATCACCCCAATCAACATTGTATTTTCTCTTGGAAATGAGGTGTTTATATACTTAATTCAATTATTCTAGTATCATTGACATATTTTTGTATAAACTATTATTCATACTGTCATCTTATAAATATTATTTAGTTTATGTTTCTAAAATTATTGTTCAGGTGTCCTTCCCGTCCCGCTGTAATTCATCAGGGCATTCAAGGCAATTCTGACATGTTACCTGAGCATCAAGTAACCAGTTTTGGTAGCCAATTTGAAAGTGATAATGATTCAGGACCTTCTCCTGCTAACACTTATGTTGACAAAGGTATGGAAGATTCCAAAGAATTGGTTACAGTTCTTGAAAAGGGTAACGAGGAACTAGCTATGGTATCTGTACCCCAGAAGCCAAGGCGATCCATGGTGGTACAGCGCCGATTACGTAGGCCTTTTTCTGTAGATGAAGTAGAAGCACTGGTTCAGGCAGTTGAAAAACTAGGAACCGGAAGGTAAGATTTACACGAGACTTTGTTTGTCTTGAGATAGTATTTTCTTTTTCATAAGCTGGCCTAATATTTAGTGGGTACCGTGGTACTAGTACCCCATCCTGTTGCTAGTGTGAAGGCGTGTAGATAGTTGTCTGTCTTCTGTATTTTCAGTAAGTGGATGGTGAGAGAGATTTCCTCTTACAATCCCTTTATGCTGTGTTTTTATTTTCTTATGAAAAAAATATAATCAGGTGGCGTGATGTTAAGCTTTGTGCTTTCGATAATGCAAAGCATCGGACATATGTGGATTTGAAGGTAAAAACATGTGATCCTTTTTGCTTGGAAACTGCAGTACTGTATATATGCTACTATGTAAACGACTCTTAAAAATGGTTAACCAGATGTCACCTTCCCGTTAGCGAGTCTTATCTTTTAAATAGATTTTGATGTATAAAAGCTTAAGGCTAAGTGTTTTGGGCCCTATAATTTCTACATGTTCAGGTTTTGATTCTTAATTAATCCCCAAAGTTTATTATTTGAGTTTGACCCCTACTCTTAAGGCATAAATCCTTAGAACTTTCATTCGTTTGTACTTTATTCCATATACAAGTTATATTATTAGGTATTGGTCTTTATTTCCAATGAAAAACTAATCCCCTATAGTTTCCATATATTTTAGGGAACAAGACCCACAAAACCGAAAATATGGCGACTGATAATAAGAAAAGCTAATCATAAAAATCAAAACTTAATGAGATACAAACTATAGTGTCCAAAATCCTATTCAAACCAAAACTTAGTTATTCCTCATGTTTCTGCTTTTCTGTAAAACTACTGCAAGATAGTGATAGAATCTAAGTGAAAAGATGAAGACCATTTTTTATAATCATGGATTTTTGGTTTCCTTACCGAGAACGCATGGCAGAGAAATATTTTACACGAGATTTTGGGGTTGTTGCAGGATAAATGGAAAACACTAGTACACACGGCAAGAATATCCCCTCAGCAAAGAAGGGGTGAACCTGTTCCCCAAGAACTTTTGGACAGGGTTATAGTGGCCCACGCATTTTGGTCCCATCAGCAGACTAAGCAGCAGCATCCGGAAACTGAAACCGTCTTCTCCTTCAATCGTAAAGGCCAGGGGTTGTCATCAGCAAGTGGCCATGTGGATGAGAGTGTTTTGGTTTCTGACTTTTGTTATTAGTGTCTTTTTCTTTTTGCTTTCAATAAATATTTGTGAAGTCTATCTGTTAATGAAGCGTGTAAAAAGTGATGATGACAAGGAAACAAAAACAGGTCTCGAGTTCTTGTAAAATTATCTTTGCTCGTGATGTGATCTTTCCCTTCGTGGACACTGCTTGTAAATGATTGATGTAATAAAGTGCTCCCTAACACAATTCTTTTGACTGTAAATATTTCATTGCCGTTGTACAAGATCATTATGTTTTTACTTGTTGATAGGTGAACTCCACATTTACAATTTACTTATCTAATTTCTGAGGAAACTTATGACGAATGGAAGACGGTGAAGTTGTCTACATGGGATTTTCAGTGTATTAAAATAAACGAAAAGGAAAATTAAATACATATGGTTATATTTATATAAAAATATATAAAAATAAGGGTTAAATCTATTACATAAATAAAAATATTTAATAATATCTTATTCACTTTCCTTAAGCTGGTACATTTTTTAGTTTGCCAATATCTTATTTACTACTTGAAAAAACAATATCATCAGCAAAGAATAATATGAAAAGTTAGAAACCAAAATTATTTCCCTTCTCGAATTCGATATATGTTTAATTTAGTTATTAAATAACGAAATTACTAATTAAACATCATCTCTCAATTCCTATAAATTTAAAGTAGAAAGAACATGAAAAAAGAAAATACACCTCATGATTCCAACAAAGAGTGGAAAAAACGATCTCCTCTTATTTGATTCCAACAAATAACAAAGAAAAGGTATTTTCTTTATTTGGTTTAATTTTTTTAAATAAAAAATATAATTAAATGAACATGCTACTTTTTATATAAAAAATCATTCTTTTTCTTTTGAAGAAAGACAATGAGAAAACTATATCCACACAAATTCTATCCATCAAGTCATTGCTAAAGCACAATCAAGCAAATAAATGCACTTCCTCCCCAATTATTATTATTATTTTCTTTTTTTCCCCACTGATGAAGTACTATCAAACAAAAGGTATTTTTTTTTGTAACATAAACAATATTCTTATAAATGCATGCCATATTTATTTATTTTATGGTATAATATACACAATTTATGTTTAAATTTTATAAAAAAATTGATGGATAAAGATGGCAATGAAGGTTTATTAGAGTTGGTGCTTAATCTCAAACGTCATTAAATCTGTTGTGAATGTGTACACAACAGTGTCTTTTTCTAGAAAAGAGCAACCTGTTTGATGTTCATGCATCTGTTATCTCTTTATAAGTGAATGCAGCCATCACTTCTCAAACTTTGACTAGAAATGGTGAGGATTGTGACTTGGGATCAATGTGGTTCATAAAATTTAAAAACAAATTTCATTTTTTTTATCTACGGAATATTCCGTTTCAAAGGGATCCCAATCCTAATTTGAATATTCTGTGGTACACAATTCAAAAAGTAAAACAAAGGATGGGCTTGTCAGGCCCATTTCAGTCTAGAATATAATAAAATATTAGTTTTTTTTTATATATTTTATTTGTAAATTAATTATTAAAATGGATAAAATTTAAAAATATAATTTCAGGATAACGAAATCTCAATTAATATCCTTCCATTAAAATCTAATCATGTTGAAATAGAAGTCATGTCAATTTTACTTGATTCACTTATTTTAATAATTTTTGAAGATTTTATCTATCACAATAATTAGCCTACAAAACTATTCCAGTAAAAAAATAATTTTAAGAATGATAGTTTAATGTTTATATAATATTTTGACGAGTTTAATGTTACGTCAGAATAGAATAATTTTGTATCAGAAGCACAATTTCAGGTCATTGTAAATATAATGGGTTTTTTTTGTCAATGTAAAATATATTTTTCTGTTTTAGTTTTTTTAATTTGTAAATGCAATAACTCTTTTCAAATAACTCGTCCTTTTGTTGGCAAAGGCATCAAATTAAATGAAGAAGAATCATCCTCCTATTGCAGACTCACTAACACTAGACCAAACATTGTCTTTTGTGTTAATAATCTTAGCCAATTCATTTATGCTCCTAACAAGTATCACCAATAAGTTGCCTTTCACATTTTCTATATTTAAAAAATGCTCCAAGACTAGTATTTTCTTTCATGACAACAATTTCATTATAATTAATTACTTTGATTGAACCACTTGTTTTGAAACCAGAAAATATGTTTCCATATACTTGGGAAAATCTATCATCTTTTGAAAACCTTAAAAGCAACAAATTATTTCAAGGAGCTCATCTGAATCGTGTTCTTGCAGCTACTACATGTGAGATCAAATGAATCACTTATCTTCTCCAAGACCTCCAAATGCCTTGTATTCAATCTTATATTGTGACAACCAATTTGTTTTCTAAATTGCCTCTAATAAAGTGTTTCACAAGATGACAAAACATGTTTGTGAAAAACTGAATGTGGATCTTCTTAAGTTTTTTCTATCTCCTCTTCTGTAAGTTGTTGACATTTTTGGCAAGCCCTTGGCTCCAACTATTTTTAAAGACATCCATTTTAAGTTGATGATAATGAAGAACATTTATTTTTAGTTTGAAGAATATTGATAAAGTATTCACTTTTTTGTTTTTATCTTCTTTAGCTTGTTTGGGTTTTTTTTTCTGCTTGCACCCCTCTTTATTATTTTTGTTTTGTTTTTTTGGGGTGTTTGTTTCGGGCATTTTACTTTTTCTGTTCTTTTTACCTTTTTATATAGGGTTTAGTTTTTGTACTCGGAATCTGACGAATAATTCAAAAATTTCTTTTTCACAATGTTTCCTTTTTTTTCCGCTTTCCCTCTTATTCTCTTTCATTTATTCAGAATACTACTTATTCTACAGAAAATATCTTACGAACCTGACTAAAATGGTCGAATAATATAAAAACAAAAAATCAATAAAAAAAGTACTTACATAACTCTATTCAATTATTTGATAATAACTTATGCGACATATATTATTTATCTTCTTTTATAAACTTTAATATTTATATTATTATAACAGTATTATCATATCTCATAAAAAGTTCTCAAAATATTATTTTTCAAGGGAAGAAAGCGAGTACGGAAGCTATATAATAACAGTGAAGTGAGGTGACAGCATTTGACATTACAAATATTTTTTTATTTTGATAAAGATTGTAATTATCTTCTATGACCGAACAAGTACATTATTAATAACTAATGCTAAGTTTGCTCTAAAAGAGGTCATTAAAGTTACCACGTTGTGCATATTATTATATTGCCCTTTAGACATACTTAAGAACAATAATCAGTTAAAGACAAGAAATAAAGGTGTTAACCATCACTTAAGACCAGAATTAAGGGTGTAGACTGCGGCAATTAAGGTTTTTGTCGTGCTCGGAAGATAAATGACATATTTGTGTCTTACACCTGTATTGGTATCGACACTCATATAACATTTATCGATGAAGTATTCAATTCAAAAAATATAAATCTATAACGATTCTATCACAATTTTAAAAGGTATAAAATATAATAATTTTTTAAAAATTCAAATTTATTATATAAATTTATATTATAATTATAAAAATAAATAATAAATTCTTTTGAATTAATCATAAAAAATATCTTCCTACTTCCAAATATTTATTTTTAATTTTATAATTTATAATTATATAATATATAGATATGTATCTCTTATTTTAAATTTTAGGAGATTATACGTATCAGTATTCATCCATATTCATATATGTGCTAGATAAGTTTGTCTTCATGAAATATAACCGCGCCCACCTTAGCCACCCAACATGTGCATTTGTTTTTAAGATCAAAGGTTCAGAGGCCAATATCAACATTTGGCACACACAGAAGAGATTCTGTTTTGGGTCTCAAAATGCTATGATCTATTTCAGTGTGACCCAATGACTTCTGTCTTCGCCACCAAGGACACAAACTAAAGAAAATCTCAACTCTCTCTCACAGGTTCTTTCTCCCTCTCTTCTTCTATTCTATTTATAACTTATCCTTTTTCCCTGCATCATTATTAATAAAACAATCATCTTACTTTCTTTCTTGTGTCCATTAGCTATGCAAAGCAAACTCATTGATTTTGCTTCCATACACATAAATTGCCTCAAAATCTCACTCTCCTAGGGTTACCAATGTTCCCTCAAGCTTCTTCTTTTAACACATGCATCCAGTTTCAACTTTTGATTACATACATGTCTTACTACCTCTGTCTCTTCCATTTTCGTGTACTGTTACAAAGCCATGCTAATTGTATGGTTCTGGATTCATGGGGGTAACAAAATATTTTTTTTCTCATTTTTTCAATTTACAGTATTGGTTTTGAATTGAACTTTGTCACCTTGATGGATCCACGTTTCAAGTCCAATTTCATCAACGGTTTTGAACCTAACCAAGTGCCCAACACGGTTGTTGTAGAGGATCAGTTCCTTGTCCCTGTTAATGGGATGATGAGATCCTTTGAGTTTGGATTCAGGGATAACCCATTAGTTCTTCCACCTGATCCAAACGTTGCTCAGAACCATGTTTCCTTTGCCACCGATGAGGAGTCTCCATTGGATGAGATTGATTTTTCTGCTACTGTTCTACGCTACATAAACCAAATGCTCATGGAAGAGGACTTGGAGGAAAAGTCGTGTATGTTTCATGATTCCTTGGCTCTCCAAGCTGCTGAGAAATCATTCTATGAGGTCATTGGTGAGACACACCCTTCTTCAATAAAAACCTATCACGACGTGGACAGCCCTGAGGATAGTAGTTTCAGTGATTATGGCAGCGGTGGTACAGCCACTAGCACTGGTAACTCGATTGAGTCTCATGGCAATAACGTTGATCTTACTGACTATAAGCCTTCCATACCGCAAACCACTTTTCCCACTGACTTTGTTTTCCAGGCCAGTTCAATCCATTCTTATATGAACACCACAAGAAACTTCGGTGTTACCGATAGTGGATTCTTGGCAAGTTCCACTGCAGCTGGATTTTTGGATCCAACCTTGTTTAGCAAGAGTGAGTCTGTACTGCAATTTGAGAGGGGTGTGGAGGAAGCCAATAAGTTCCTACCTAAAGGGAATCCTTTGGTTATTGACTTGGATAACCCCTCTTTTAGGAAGGTTCCTCCTCTACAGGAGGAAACTAAGGTAGAGAGAGATGAAATTTATGCTGAGTCTAGGGGAAGGAAGAATCACGAGCGGGAAGATGAAGAAGCAGATTTGCATGATGGGAGAAGCAACAAGCAGTCTGCTGTGTACATTGATGACAGTGAGATATCAGAATTGCTTGATAAGGTTCTGCTGGGCACTAGATGCAGAAATGATCCAGCTCCTTTGTGTATTTGTTACGCAGACCTTTCTAATGGAGCATCCTTGTGTGCACAGAAGAAATTAGAAGAAACAAACAAGTCTGGTTGTGGGAAGAACCGTGTTAAGAAACAGGGCAACAAAAAAGAAGTTGTGGATCTGAGGACATTGTTGCTTCTATGTGCACAAGCTGTTTCTTCTGATGATCGTGTAACTGCTAATGAATTACTTAAGCAGATAAGGCAACATACTTCTCCGCTGGGTGATGGGACTCAGAGACTGGCCCATTGCTTTGCAAATGCCCTTGAAGCACGCTTGGCTGGGACAGGCACTCAGATTTATACTGCTTTATCACACAAAAGAACCTCTGCAGCAGACATGGTGAAAGCTTACCAAATGTATATTTCGGCCTGTCCATTCAAGAAGCTATCAATAATTTTTGCAAACCATACAATTTTGCAGCTAGCCATGGAAGTTGAATCTCTTCATATTATAGACTTTGGCATCCGTTATGGCTTCCAGTGGCCAGCTCTTATATATCGTCTATCAAAACGACTTGGTGGGCCTCCCAAGCTGCGGATTACCGGGATAGAACTCCCACAACCTGGTTTCAGGCCAGCAGAGAGAGTCCAGCAGACGGGGCTTCGCCTAGCAAGATATTGTGATCGCTTTAAAGTTCCATTCGAGTTCAATGCCATTGCACAGAAATGGGAAACCATCAAAATTGAGGACTTGAAGATAAAGGAAAATGAACTTCTTGCAGTGAATTCTATGTTTAGATTTCAAAATCTACTTGATGAGACAATTGTGTTGAACAGTCCCCGGGATGCTGTTTTAAATTTAATAAGAAAGGCAAATCCCACTATCTTTATACATGGTACTGTCAATGGGAGCTACAATGCTCCATTCTTTGTACCACGGTTCCGGGAGGCCCTTTTCCATTATTCTACTTTGTTTGATGTGCTTGATACTAATGTCAGTCGTGAAGATCCAATGAGATTGATGTTTGAGAAAGAGTTCTTTGGGCGGCGGGTAATGAATGCTTTAGCTTGTGAGGGTTGTGAGAGGGTTGAGAGGCCCGAGATATACAAGCAATGGCAGGTTAGAAACATGAGAGCTGGATTTAGGCAACTTCCCTTGGATAAACATCTCATCAACAAATTAAGATACAAGTTGAAAGATGTGTACCACAGTGATTTCATGCTTCTTGAAGATGCCAACTTCATGCTGCAAGGTTGGAAGGGCCGAGTAGTTTATGCTTCCTCTTGTTGGGTACCTGCACAATGATCTTCTCAGGGTAGTTTATTTGGAGAAACGTTTCCTGAGTTTGTAGGGTACACATGGACTTCCACAAGTCTTATGGTTTAGACTTGACTTATTCTAGAAGCTTATCCCTGCTAATGGAATAACATAGCACACTGAAGTTTCAGTTCTCAGAATCTTCTTCCTTTTTGAGTTCTTGTGATAGGTAATCCTAAGCAGTAGAATCCTGAGATAGCTAGTGATTAAAAGTTGAACTACAGTGACAGACATCCTTAACTCACTGGTTGCACAACATTATCGTAAGGGCCATGGTAGGGTTTTTTCTTATCTGTCAATGTACTGTTAAAGTTAGGTGTCTTCGTAATTAATAGGGGATAACTTCTATGCATATTCTCTTTGTCATGTAGCCTTGTCTTTTTCTTTATGATACATTTTTTCTTTTCAAAGTTTGAATGTTAAGGTAATTTTCTATTCTCTTTAATCACTCATTTAACCAAGCAAATTTCACTCTTATTTTGTCTAAATTTCTTAATAAATCTCTAAGTTTTATTTCTTCTTTGACAGCAATGTCAACTAACATTTTGCATGAGTCTGATATTTGTAAATTATTATTTAAAGTTTTCTCTGACTTAAAAATTAATTTCAGAATTACTTTTTTTAATTTTTACTTGTGGTATTTTATTTTAGTTTAAAGCAGTTGAGAGATGTACGTAAATGTCATTTTTTTTCTAAAGCGAAAATCTTAAATTAAATAAACCAAGTCATATATTATCGTAATAGATTTTCGACAAAATATATTTAAATCCTATCGTAGACTAATATTATTTATTAAACGTTTAATGATTTATTTAATTTTTAAAATTAAGTAAAATTGTTTCAAAAACTTAAAATAAAGGTTTGATTAACGTTGAACCGTCACTTGTACTTGCCACCTCAAAAAACTAAAAAAGCAGTTGTTTGCAATAGTTTTGACTATCTAATAAATCATAACATTTTATTTTCATTTTCTTTATTATTATTATTATTTTAATTTATAGGTTGAACCTATTCAACGCGAAGTAGTCTGAAAAGTCTTAAAGCAGGAGACTTTTGAACCGTTGTCGGAAACCTATTGGTACATAAACAACCACTCTCTCTTTTTCTTTTAGTTTTTTTAATTTATTTTTCAAAGATAATTTATACATTTTAAAATCGATTGATTATATATTTTATTATATAGAGTAAATACTTATTTTGGGAAATATACGTGCTAAACTACTAGTTTAATTTAACTTCATTTTTAGTCAATAAAATTAATTTACAAATTCTTTTTTAAAATTTGAAATAACTATCATTTTTTAATATTTCCATTGATCCATGTTGAAAAAAAAAACATCTTTTTCATTTAAAAACTTAAATGCTTAACAGTGTAATTTTTTTTATTTAATTACTGTTCATTTTATAATAATTATTTTTAGTATAATTTCTTGTTAGTTGTGGGTGTAATAAACCTTTACCCGAGGAAAAGTTTTCGTTTAATAGTTTTAGTTAAAGTGAAAATTTTAAGACTGAATATGTTGATGCTAAAAAAAAAGGATCTGGATCACATGTTCAGAAAGATAACTTTTGTTGATAAAAAAAAACTTATTTTTGTTAAAATTTTAAAGCACAATAATTTAAAATATATTTGAGAATGAAGACAAAAAGTACTTTATAAATAGTTCCATTCCTTGAAGGAGTTAGATATTTTAAAAAATAAATAAAAATGATAAGAGGAAGAATAACAGATGAAATGATTTGGGAACATGTCTTTACTAAAAAAAAGTGTAATGGAGTTGGGAAAGTGGATATACTGAAATCAAGAAATAGCAGTTTGTGTGTATAGATACATGTGATGTTCTTCTCTTTCTTTTTTACTACAAAAACAGCATCCTTGGAGCTCCCAACATTGGTGGCGGCGTCCCTAAACTAAGGTTGTTTTTCCTTATAATAGTCAAAAGTTTCCTTCTTCCATTTTCAATCAATTCTCTTTCTCAACACAACACCATAACTCTTTCACTCTTGCCATGGAGCACCCAAACTTCTTTGGTGAAGACGAGGGCATAGCCCATCTCACAGACTCGCTTGCTTTTCCAACCATGGATCCTTCTTCCAGAGACCCTTCGCTGGAAGACAACGACTTCTCGGAAACTGCCAAGTTCATCAGCCAGATCCTCATGGAAGAGAACGTCGAACACAAGCCATTCTACGACTCACTCACCTTGCAAGTTACCGAGAAATCCTTCTACGACGCTCTCGCCGGTAACCTACTTCCTTCCTCCAATCAACACCCCCTTGCTTTCAGTCCCGAAGCTGAAACCACCACCACCACCACCACCGCTAGCAGCAGTAGCAGCAGCAACAACAGTAACAACAATTTTTCAGATGAAAATTCTGGTGAGTTGAAGCTTCCTTCTCCAGATTCTGTTTTTAAGTTTAACTCCCGCCCGCTTTCTCAACCATCTCCTTCAATTACCGCCAATCATGGGCTCCAAGATTTGGACTTTTCTATTGCCAAACTCTTGTCACAGAATATTTTCAATGATGTTGACTCCGTTTCCCAGTTCAGGCGAGGCTTGGAGGAAGCTAGCAAGTTTCTTCCTCCGGGACCTAACCTCGTGACTGGTCTAGATTCAAATGGAGAACAGGGGTTCAATAAGTTTGGAGAGACTTCGTATGGGTTGAGGAGTGGGAAAAATCACAAGCGGGATGAGAGATACGCTATAGAAGAAGAAGAAGAAGAAGAAGAAGGGAGAAGTAACAAGCAGTCAGCACTTTCCCATGCCGATGAGAGTGACTTGTCAGATGCTTTTGATCGGGTGTTGCTTCATGAAGGAAACATGTGTAGCGAAATCAGTTCTTTGCCAGGTGGAGCAGTGAAGGTTGATGAACCAGATGGAGGGAAGAGCCGTTCAAGGAAACCAGGGAGGAACAAGGAAACAGTTGATTTGAGGAATCTTTTGTTGATGTGCTCACAATCTGTGTATGCCAATGACAACAGGACTGCCAATGAATTGCTAAAGCAGATTAGGCAACACTCTTCTCCCTTTGGGGATGCATCACAGAGGTTGGCTCATTACTTTGCCAATGCCCTTGAGGCACGCTTGGTTGGGGATGGTACTGTTGCACAAGGAACTTATTCTTTTCTGACCTCTAAGAGGTTCTCTGCTGCTGAGTTTCTCAAGGCATACCAGGTTTTTCTTTCCGCCTCCCCTTTCAAGAAGTTTACATATTTCTTTGCGAATAAAATGATTATGAAAGCAGCTGCAAAGGCAGAAACCATCCATATTATTGATTTTGGCATCCTATATGGTTTCCACTGGCCAATTCTTATTAAGTTTTTATCAAATAGAGAGGGTGGTCCTCCCAAACTGAGGATCACAGGGATAGAGTTTCCCCAACCTGGCTTTCGCCCCACAGAAAGAATTGAGGAGACTGGTTCCCGTCTGGCTAACTACTGTAAGCGTTACAATGTTCCCTTTGAGTACAATGCCATAGCATCGAGGAATTGGGAAACAATTCAGGTTGAAGCCCTTAAAATTCAGAGCAATGAGCTAGTTGCTGTCAATTGTCATATGAGGTTTGAGAATTTACTGGATGAGTCTATTGAAGTGAACAGTCCTAGAAATGCAGTCTTGCAATTGATCAGGAAGATAAATCCAGATATTTTTACTCAGTCCATCACTAATGGATCATATAATGCCCCCTTCTTTGCCACAAGGTTTAGGGAGGCTTTGTTTCATTATTCTGCTATTTATGATATGTGTGACACTGTCATACCTCGTGAAAACGAATGGAGGTTGATGATTGAGAGAGAGCTTCTGGGCCGGGAGGCTATGAATGTTATAGCATGCGAAGGTTCTGAGAGACTTGAGAGGCCCGAGACATACAAACAGTGGCAGGCTAGGAATACAAGGGCTGGTTTCAAGCAGCTCCCATTGAATAAGGAGTTGATGGCCAAATTTAGGACCAAGTTAAAGGAATGGTACCACAGAGATTTTGTCTTTGATGAAGATAACAATTGGATGCTTCAAGGTTGGAAGGGCCGCATTTTGTATGCTTCCACTTGTTGGGTGCCGGCATAATGAATGTTACCGAAGTGGGTTCAGAACTCAAACTAGACTCAAGGTTAAGATTTAGTCACTGGCTTTTACTCTACCCATTTCTTGTTTTCCCTGTCAAAGATTCTTGTTATAGTCTTCTAACTCTTGCTTATTGCTTGAGCTTTGATATATTTCAACTTGTTGTAATGGTAAAGCTTATTTTGCTCGTTACACTGTTTCAGGTTCTGGTACCTACTTGCTTCACCTTCAGGTGCTGTGATGAAGATTGTATACCAAAATTTTCACCGTGTTGCTTGGTAAAATAATGGCATGACTTTGCTTGTTAAAGACTTGTGAAAATAATGCAATTTCTATAATGATAAGGAAGGTGTTCTAGAGTAGTAGAATCCTTGTAAAATGTTTGCTCGAGTACTTGCAATCAAAATATTGAGTTATTTTCTTTCTAACCAACATGTATTAGGCATTCACCTCCTTCTATTTAAATTTGCAATACATTGTCTCTTGAACCAAATTAGCTGCTGAATTGACAAGATGTAACAGATGACAATGTTCAGTTTGTTTTATCCGATGATGCTTGCAATTTTGTTTTGTTGCAGTAACCTGTGGGAAAGTCATGTTTTCCAGCGATAGCTTCTCTGAAATTGTCGGGTAATTTGTTCCACTGATCAAAGTACTTCAAATATTTTATCTGTTGCTACTACTTTAATATAACCTAGAATATTCAGATAAGAATGCTGACAAATGCCTGCTTCTCCTAGCCTTCTTTCCCTGCCTTATTTGCGTCATGAAATTAAGTTTGAAGTTTTAACAGTGCTTTACAAGATATAAGTTCATTAGATCTTATAAATTACATGGTGTTTGGTTGCTCAAATTTTTCCATTAACGTTGGTTCTTGATGCTTCTAGCTATGATATTTTCTTATTTACGTGCCATTGCCAAAGTGAACCATAATATTCACTTTGCTTAGACCTGAAAGTTTTTCCCTGTGATTTGTTTTCATGCTGCCAATTAATCTGTTGGCTGTTGCTCGTAACATGTGTGCATGATTGTTTTACATCTAAATCAATGGCTATTTTCAATGCAAAATTTGTTGTTGAATTCAATTTAGACACATTTTACTATTTTATTGTTTAAAATTAATTCTATTTGACTTTTGAACAAACAAACAAACACTTAAAGGATGGTTGCTGGAAGTTACTTTGTGGGAGGCAATCACTATCAGCAGAGGTATTCAAAAGCATTTGTTCTAAAAAATACTGATTGAAATAAGTATCAAATAGTTTTTTATTTTTTATTTTTTAATTCAAACGTGATTGAAATAAATTTGATGGTCAGCTGAAATAAAGTTATTCAAGCGAAATGGTTTAATAGAATGTTGAAACAAAATTAGCCAAAATATATAAAGCAAGATTGAGGGAATGTAATGCATTAAAGTTGTGTACATATATACTTGATTTAGCATTTTGCAAAATACTTGCAACATAATCTCAAGTTCAGATTTTAACTAAGTATCAATTTTGGAGGGAATCATTTATGGTTTATTTGATATATTGAATTTTAATCTTGATATAGTGATTTCTAATTGTACTCTGTATCTTTTTCTTGCCACTATTTCAAATTCCAAACCAGAAAACCCTACCAAAAACATAATCAGCAATTAGTTTTACTACAGAAGTCATTATTGCTAGTAAAACCAAAATTGCATATTATATCAATGTCAATGGCTCCAAAATTTGATTCCATTCCTCTTGTCCTCTCTTGTGGTGGTTGATTTGTGAAACAGTTTGTACTTCACATTATCCTTTTGTTATGAGTAAGCAAAAACCAATTTGCCATAATGTCTTTTATAATTCATTTTGATGTAGAAAAATGGTGGAATTTTTTTACTCCCTATGCTATGCATGGTTTAAGTCAATTGCATGATCCTACAAGAGTAAGCATAAAAAAGATCCTTCAATGCACTGTGTTGTGTATTTAACTTACATTTTTTTCCAAGCTAAGATCTTCCTTTCTTGTTTTAGGCATTGCTAAACACAATGTTGATGAAAATAATTGGTGGTATAGTTGTGAATTAAATTAAAGTATGTTGATGAAAAGTGTAATCGTCATATTATAAATGCTTTGTGTATATGTTTCAATATGAACTGTGAAATTGTATTTGCATGGCTTTATGTTGTAGTACCTTTTGGTTATATTTAATATTTGTATGCCAAATATCAGACCAATGGAAGAAATCCTAAAAGTATGATTCTAAGAATCAATCACCGCCTTTTATTCTACCAAACTCCTATTTTCTCAGTTAAACCGTTGTTTGAGTTCTAAAACTTTGCTTGTTTCTCCAGTTCCAAGATTTCATCTTATTATTTTTATTGTAATTTTTGGATTCAATTAATGATTAACCGATTTAACCAGTAATTATTGAGACAGTGGCTAATGCAATTACTATAACACTCTCTTTTTATTGATATTTTGAATCAAGGATGTTAATTATTACAACTTTCATCTAAATCTATAAAAAATTCTTGCAAGCAAATATTATAACGTCAATAAATTATTAAAGGTCAACAATATTTTCTGCACTCTATTTAGAACAAAATTTATAAATATATTTTGGATATTTAGAACAAAATTTATATATATATATTTGGATAATTTGAAACGTACATTAGTTGTGTTACTAATGTGTAGCATTTAAAAAAAAGTTGTAAATTCAATGCTAAAACAAGTCTAACTCAATTCATTCAGTAAAATATGAAAGCATTTTTTTTTTATTACCACTCGTATAATTAATCATAATACTATTATGGAACCTTCAATTGTTTTAGAATTAAACTAGGACTATTTCTTAAATTTTATTTCAAACTACTAGGGTAAGATAAATTACTTTGACGATCGTTAGATATATGCAAAAGAAATTAGATAGTTTAAAAAATATATACATCTTGAAAAAAAAAGTTATATACTAATGAGTTTGAACAACGAAGATGAAGATATGGTGAAATTTAATAAACTTAAGATAAATACATTTCACTTATGTAGTTTCTTAAGCACAAAATACATTTCACTTAGATTACAAATCTGAAATTTAAAAATGACATTTAACACTTCATATATATTAGAAGTGTTGTCTTTGACTGAAAATATAATTGTAAACTCATTTATGAAAAATGTCATGGCACAATTACTATAAAACAAGAATTATATGTGCTATGTATTTCTTCACCAACATTTTATTTCTATTATTACCTTTTTTAAGATTTTCGTATTCGTTTAACTTATTGTGTTACTTTTTTTTTATGGTTTTCTCTTATTTATAATAAAATATTTGTTCATATTAATTCTCTCTTATTTATAATCATATATTTCTTCATATAATAGTTTACATCACAAAATGTATTCATTATCCATATTATGAAGTTGTGAATGAGGAATTTATGTAAATGTGAATATCTTGATAATTTGTTTAGACTCAGAAATTTATACTATTTAAAAAAATTATTTAATTGAATTCTAAAAATAAAATCATAAATTAAAAGGGAAACTGTTAGACTTTTTAAAAAAAAATCATATTTGACATAAAATACAACTTTATTTTACGTCCATTTTATTTACTTTTGGAAAGACGTTCTCTACTTTTATTTCCAAAATGCTCATTTTACTTTCAATTTATTTCAATTTTAAACAACTCTACATGACAAATAAGATTTTCTTCCTTAGATTAGTTATGTAAGGTTTTCGAACCGGTTAAACCTAGAGAACGATTGAAACTACTTTTCTACTTTTTTTATCAGTCGGTTTTCACTTCAACTTCTCTTCTTGCAAACTTTTTCCTCACATCTACTCGTTCCACTTCTCGTTTTAACGAAATCCAGACTTGGATGGTACGTGTAGAAGACATTCCATCGCTCAAGTTAGATTTAATATTCGACACTCGATATTTTGAATCCTATGTAATAATATACCTGATTTTTGAAATTTGTATTATTTATATTATTTTAATAAGTCAGTAATTTACTGGGTCGGATTAGGGAGTTTAGTCACGATCGGACGTAGTACATGTAATACCATCATAATAATTTTTTGTTCATTTGAAATAAGAAACGATTTTATTTGTTTTTTTTTTCATAAAAACGTGTGATTGTATTTACTTATAATAATTAAGGGATGCATAATAAATAATTATTATGATTAGATTAATTAATTAATCCATTCAAATAGGTAGCATGTTAGATCAGATATTATTCCCCCATGTAGATAAGTTTCTAGAGATTATTTTGACAACAGTAACAGCCTCCTCCGAAATAGGAAGCTTCGCGGAGTTATTCCTACGACTGCGGTCATCATCATGGTCATGATAGTCAAACTTAAAGGGCTGCTGCATATGTTGCTGTTTGCGGCTTTGTGACTGTTGGCCTTCCCTCACCGAATTCTTCGTATTTCGTTTTCATCATGTTCTATGAATGAATCCCCATTTTTCTTTCTTCTCTCTCTCTCTGAACACTGCAAAAAGCCATTTCAGTGTTGTTGATTATCACGATGGAGCACAACTTTCCCAGAGTTGACCTGTTTGATGAAGAGGAGAGCTTATCATACCTCTCAGACTCACTTGGTTTTGCAACAATGGATCCTCCACTGGAAGACAACGACTTCTCAGAAACTGCCAAGTTCATAAGCCAGATCCTCATGGAAGAGAACGTTCAACAAAATCCATTCTATGACTCGCTCACCTTGCAGGTTACCGAGAAGTCCTTCTATGATACTCTCATTGGTAACATTTCCCCTAATCAACACGCCCTTGTTCTCAGCCCCCAAGTTGAAACCACCACCACCACCACCACCACCAGCAATAACTACAACAGCAGTTTTTTAGATGAAAATTTTCCTTCCCCAGATTCTGTTTCTGCTTCTGCTTCTGCTTTTCAGTTTAACCCCCACATCCTTTCTCAACCACCTTCAGTTACTGTTAGTCATGGATTCTCAGATTTGGATTCTTCTATTGCCGAACTCTTGGCACAAAATATGTTCAATGATGCTGATTCTGTTTCCCAGTTCAGGAGACGGTTAGAGGAAGCTACCAAGTTTCTTCCTTCTGGCCCTAAGCTTGTAACTGATCTGCATTCAAACGGGGAGGAACAGGTCAATACGTTTGGAGATAATTCCTACGGATGGGAGGGAAGGAAGAATCACGAGCGCCAAGAGATAGAAGAAGAAGAAGAAGGGAGAAGGAGTAAGCAATCGGCACTTAGCCTTGTTGATGAGAGTGACATTTCAGATGCTATTGATCGGGTGTTTCTAAGTGTGGAAAACGTGGGTAGTGAACAGAATTCCTTGCAGAATGGAGCAGTGAAAGGTGAGGAGCGAGATGGAGGGAAGGGACGATCAAAGAAACAAGGGACGAAGAAGGAAAGTGTGGATTTGAGGAATGTTCTGCTGATGTGTGCACAATCTGTGTATGCCAATGACAACAGAGCTGCCACTGAATTACTAAAGCAGATTAGGCAACACTCTTCTCCCTTTGGGGATGCATCACAGAGGGTAGCTCACTATTTCGCCAATGGTCTTGAAGCACGCTTGGTTGGGGCTGGTTCAGGCGCTCATGAAATATTTTCTTTTCTGAACTCTAAGAGGATTACTGCTGCTGAGTTCCTGAGGGCATACCAACTTTTTCTATCTTCCACCCCTTTCAAGAAGTTTACATATTTCTTTGCAAATAAAATGATTATGGAAGCAGCTGCAAAATCAGAAACCGTCCATATTATTGATTTTGGCATCCTATATGGTTTCCAGTGGCCAATTCTTATAAAGTTTTTATCAAACAGAGAGGGTGGTCCTCCCAAGCTGAGGATCACAGGGATAGAGTTTCCCCAACCAGGCTTTCGTCCCACTGAAAAAATTGAGGAGACTGGTCACCGTCTTGCTAGCTATTGTAAGCGTTACAAGGTTCCCTTCGAATACCATGCCATAGCATCAAGGAACTGGGAAACCATTCAGGTGGAAGCCCTTAAAATTGAGAGCAATGAGATAGTTGCTGTCAACTGTCACATGAGGTTTGAACATTTACTGGATGAGAGTACTGTTGAATTGAACAGTCCTAGAAATGCAGTCCTACATTTGATCAGGAAGATAAATCCGAATATCTTTACTCAGATCATTATTAATGGATCATTTAGTGTCCCTTTCTTTAACACACGGTTTAGGGAGGCACTATTCCATTATTCTGCTATTTATGATATGTTTGACACTGTCATACCTCGTGAAAACGATTGGAGGTTGACGATTGAGAGCGAGCTTTTGGGTCGGGAGGCTGTGAATGTCATAGCATGTGAAGGTTCTGACAGGGTTCAGAGACCTGAGACTTACAAACAATGGCAAGTTAGGAATACAAGGGCTGGTTTCAAGCAGCTCCCATTGAAGGAGGAATTAATGGCCAAATTTAGGACTAAGTTAAAGGAATATCACAGAGATTTTATCTTCAGTGAAGATAACAACTGGATGATTCAAGGTTGGAAGGGCCGCATTTTTAATGCTTCCACTTGTTGGGTGCCCACCTAATGAGATGCTCCTGAATTTCTGGACTTGGTTTAGAACTCATACTAAGTTATGATTGTAATAATAAGTGATTGACTTCTACTCTATCCACTTTTATATTGCTCCTTTTCCCTGTTAAAGCTTTGACTTATAATCCTACTAACAAATCATGGTTATTTGAGATATTTAAGCATGCATGGTTCATTGTTGAAGCTTATTTTGCTCGTTAACTTTCAGTTGCTGTGATGAAGATTGTACCAAGCAAAATTTCATGCAATTTTGTTTTATTGCAGAAACTTCTGTGAAACTCATGATTGCGCTCTAAAACCGCTTGATATATATTGCTTTTACATAAAAGATTACGAATGGTGACAAATGCTAGCTAAGTTTGAACTTCTAACAAGCTTAACGATATAGAACTTGTCTGGATCTTAAAAGTCAATGGTTGATTCTTAGAAGCCTGCCTTTCAGTGTAGTATGAGTTCTGAATCTAGTTCAGTAAGATTTCTTTATGCCCTTCCAACCTTGAGCATCCAAATGTTATCTTCATCTAAGACAAAATCTTTGTGGTACCATTCCTTTAACTTGGTCCTAAATTTGGCCATTAATTCCTCATTCAATGGGAGCTGTTTGAAACTAGCCCTTGTATTTCTAACCTGCCACTGTATATCTGGGGCCTCTCAATCCTCTCATAACCTTAAAATGCTATTGCATCCATAGCCTATTTGCTTGTTCACACACAAGACAATTCTGAACATACCATGAACTTTTAATAAACCGTATTGCTAGCCATACTACTGCAGCAATATATATTCCAACAAACCTCCACATGATTCATTCAATCATGTTGTACAGAGTTGCAATCTCGTTCCTAGGAGTTTGCATTTCCATTTTCTTTGTAAAGGTATTACTAATGTTATTTGCATCCGAGTGAACACTATTCACTCAAATAGAAAATAGAAAAGTAAGAAAAAATATAGTTTCTTTCTATATTGAAAGACACTAATTTACATAAAAAGAATATGAAGTGAAGAAACACAATGAAATGAAAGACAATGAAAACTTAAATTTTTTTACATAATACCATTAAAAAGTCAAAATTATCCTTAATTGTATTTGTATCAAATATTAATAATATTATTAATAAAAATAAATAATAATAATTAAAAAGTTATAATAATGAAAATAAATATAGTTCTTTATATGATAATATTGTTATTAATTATAAAAAAATAAAAATAAAAATAAAAATATATTAATTAATTATTTTATTATTATTCAAATATTTTTAAAGACAAAGGTAAATTTGTAAACCTACATTTTTTACTTTTTAAAAAGATTAAAAGTTTTCACAGCACTATCATATCACTCACAAACTTCAATAAACTTTCTTCAAGAATCTACCTTAACATACCCAATCCAAATAACCTTATTTTCTTCACACTTTTCTCTCAAATCACTCCAAATTCACTCCTTCAAATCTCTTTCCGAAACACACCATAAGGCACATCAACCATCAACCTTTATTTAATCTAACTACCCACTTATGTTGTGTTTAGATTGAGGAGGAGATTTGTGGGGGAGGAGAGGAAGTGAATTTGTGAGAGTAAAGAGGATGTTTGAGGATATGTTACGGTCCGTTTGAATCCAACGACAAATTGTGAGACAACGAAAAAATGTGTAGGAAACTCACAAATTAAGAAATAAAAAAAAATACAAAAATCTAGACCAAAACGTTTCGGCCTTTTTTCTTAACATATTTGCGAAGAATGTGATTAAATATATATATATATATATATATATTATAATAAATATATATTTTATAATTATTATATTAAATATATATTATATTTTTATATTATTAATCCATTAATTTTTTAATCATTATCTATTATATATTTTTTTTATAAAATATGTTAGGATTATCTAATATATAGTTTGCGATGTATATTTATTCACATTTTATATTTTGTGATGTATTAAAGTATCAAAAGAAAAAAAAATTACTTTCTTTTGAAAAGAAAACACTTTTAAATGGGAAAGTGCATTTAATTCATTAAAGGAATAAATCAAGATGATATACTAATATAAAATAAATGAAAAAGTGATTTTAGAAGATGAAGTAGTTGAATGGATAGAACCATTTTGTTAAATATAATAATGTATGAATGGGAATCTATGTAGAATCTCCCTTATTGAGGCAAGTATGGTTTTGATGAGTAGTTTACCCTTTATCCAAATGCTCTTCTCCTCCAACCCAATACCCACGCCAAGCAATCACCATTCACGATGCAGCAAGATAAAAACTAAAGAATCGGTTATTCTAGACAGTTTGACGGCAACGTCCACGTCAAAACACAAATTAGCAACATTAATTATGATTAAGAATTATAAAACATAATTAAATTATTATTAAACCTACATTAATACTTCTGATCTATAAAGTTCGGACACTCTTCTTAAATGACGTGTATCGGACACCGACATTCGTATGACACAGGTAGGACATGTATCTGTGAAATGTCCAATTTAAAAAGTATTTGTTAGATTTCTAACAATTTTAGTACGGTTCTAACACAATTTTAAAAAGAAATAAATTAATTAATTTTTTTAAAATTTAAATTTTATTATATAAATTGTTATTATGATTATAAAAATAAGAAACAAATATTTGTGAACCAGTCATGAAAAACATCTTTTTGTTCCAAAAAATAATCTGGAACATACTTGTACACATAAACCTTTATTATCAATTTATATAATTCATAATTATATAATATATAAATCCGTGTTTTCGTGTCCTACGTTTTAGAAATTGTATGTATCTTCATGTTCGCGTAGTAACAGTGTATGTGCTACATAACTTCTCACAGTACAAGGTCTAATAAAAAATTATAAATAAAAAAAGACTTTATAATAAAAAAATGATTTCTTTAAACTCTAAACTAAAAATTAAATCTATCTCATCAAATTTGCCCGTTTTTGAAAATATTCTATCTTCTCGAATATAAGAAGAAACAATCAAAATTATTAAAAAAAACAATTAGATAGAAGATATTCCATTTTCATTAAATTGTAAAGACAAAGTGAAATAAAAATGTAAAAAAATAGTAAATAAGACCCACGTATCTTTTACTTTTCAAATTCGAGAAAGAGTTCAGATTTCCAATCACAAAGAACACAAATTTGTTTTGAATTAAAAAAATAATAGCAGATTTGATTCTTTCAAGTCCACCCATACCACTGTCGGCACTTTTTCCTGTGCTGACGGCTAAAAATAGTTAACACCATCATTTAAGCCTCATTTTCTCTCACTAAAATATCATTTTCATGATATAAATGGATCTCGTTTTAACTATTTTTCTTAAACAATTTCCAAGACCATTATTCTTTTTTAACGGTTCATATATATTTTCAATTTTTTGCATTCCCTGTTATATATTCTCCATTTGTTTTTATAATTCATATCAATTCAAAAGACAGCAGATTTGGGTTTTTTAAGAGATTGGGACAATTTTCTTGTCCCTTCTTACTAAACGAAGTTTTTTTTTAAATATTATTTTTAGAACAGTAGAAGGTGTGAACGTGTGAAAGTGACAAAACTTTTATATGTTAAATAAAATAATGTCAAAATATATTTTTCACAATAAAATCATATGATAAGTTTATACAACTTTTTCAATCTTATAATATTTTAAAATTAGTTATATTTTAATAATAAGAAAAAATAATTGTTGAATTTTTTTATTTAATTGGCCATTGAATATTCTATTTTGGAACCCAACAGAAGACAGCTTCAGTGAGCCCCAGATTCTCTGAAGTTTGGAAATGAACAAAATCAGAGTCAAGATTGCGTGACTGCATCCATAACTTAGAAAACAAAGAAAAGAAAAGAAAAAGTGAGGACATAAACATGAATTATGGCTGAGGGGAATGCATCTGGATAAACTAATATCAATATCAACGCACTTTAAAACTTAAAAGAATGTTAAGAATTTTCTAATGGGAGAAATCCTGCAAAAGTCATGTCACTTCAATCTGGTGACCCATCGATTGGTTAGTAATAAAGTAATTATAATAAATAACACTTTAAGTTGTAAAGATTTTTTAAGAATTAAGGGTACATTCTACCAAATTTGATGGATAACGTTATGGAAAATCAGGTAATTTTCTTAAAAATAAGTTAGTATTGATATTTAAAAATTTTCATTCATGTTGAGGTTGGTCAACATTTAGATGAGTTTTTGGTGGTTTTTTTTTAAGTTTTAGTGATTTAATTGTCTGAAAATGAGAGGGAACGATGACACTCCGACACTCAAGTCTGTAATAACATAAAATATAGTGAGTATAATATAGAATAAGAGTTGAGAATACTCCATGTATTGTTTATTAGATTATCATTTTTGCAAAGCAAAATCTGGTATATATAAACTGAATTGTAACCTTTTCATTTTTAGTCATGATTCTGTCTTAATTGAGTGTTTAAAACTTATTGATTAGATCTCTTGATTTGTGTTTCCTCACAAAGTCAGATACATAGATCGTAAACGACCATAAATGACTAACTATCGGACTAAGCTCATGATCTAACAAAAGTGATGTATCAAATACATCATATACTCTTATACATAGTACTTACTCTTATACATAGTAATTACTTAATATTTTGAAAACTTTTTTTAAATTAACTTTCAACTACAAGAAAAACGAAAAAGGAAGGTAAAAAAACCAAAAACAATTATTATATCCACATATATCTAAACCCTTTTTAAGTTTATACAAGTAAAAATATAATTGTTAGAAAAAAAAGTATTTGAAAGAACTAAATAGTGGCACAGTAAAACAAACACTTAAGAGATGCAATAATATTTAATAATCAATTTAAAGATTTAATCTGTCATAATATATTTACATTAGTTGAGGTTTGAGATGTTGACGCCAAGAATATTTTATGAACAAGTTGTATTTAGTTAATCAATGAACGATTTAGTCAATAACTTGTTGGTCAAGAATGCCCTTTCAACGTGTGTGAGCTTTTGTTTTGACTAACGAACCTTCTTTCACTGCTTCTTCGTTTTCAGATCATCCCAAATCATCTTTTCAACACGTTTTCTTTCGTACAAAAATTTCATCTTAAAATAAAACTCTTAATTTTCACAAGTAATTTATTTTACCTATTTATACTCTGTTTCACCGGTATTCTCATCCTCCTTTTTATATTTTCCATTTTTATAGTGTTTTTATTCACCAAACCTTTCAAGCACCTTTCTTTGTGTGCTTATAACATTTTTTTTACTGTAATTCACTTATCGATTTTATTACTCTTTTCAAAATATTTAAATCATATTCATAAATTTTTTATTACTATATAACAAATTTACATCAAACTGCTTACCTGCCATAAAGCTAGATGTAAATCTCATTTAATTTGAATTTTTGTCTACGTGACTAGACGACAATAATATCTCTCACCCATTAAGATGTCATGTATTTTAACATTAATTATCCTGAGCACATATAATTCATCTCATTTTTTTACATCATATAATCCATAAACATGTACAAAGACATACTTTGCAACATGTATAAACAATATCAAGCATGATAACATCATTATCATCACAACATATTATTGCTTGAGTGATCTCTTCTTACTTGAGTGATCTTATCATCATAAAAGAGTTACATGCATTTTACTTGAGCGACGCAACTGTCATTTATCTGAAATACAACCCAAGAGTAACATCCTTCTAGGACTCTCCCTACTTTAACGATATCCACATGTTAGAAGAAATTCAATAAGTTTTAGAAACTCCTTCACATCCATAAGATGTTTGAGCTTTAAACCATCACTTGAGTACCAATGACACATGTCATGCACCACCACATGTCTAGACACAAGAATAGTCTCAACATCTCTCTCTAACAAAAAATAGACACAACATTTCATCTTTTTTCTTTCTATATAAATCGACCAATGGAATTTTATTTGTTCGTACAACATGTTTATGCACTTTTATTAAATGAAGGATATACTTTTTATATTTCTTTAATCAATTTTTACATATATTTGTACAAACAGTTTCACACACAAACGAACATTTCACTCAGTGCTGGCACGGATGCATACAACATTTATTGCAAATGTTGTGGGACGAATTTGTGGCTCAAATCTCAGCCAAAACTCAATAACACAATAACGAATGTCTGGTAAAAATTTCAGACTGAAAGACCCAAGGAATAAGGCTTAATAAGTCCCAGACCGAGAGTGAACAAAACTGGTTTTCCGAAAATAAAAAACGTCATGGCTTTTCCGTCCTATATCTCCCTTTTGTTTTTTGTTTATAGACAAACCTCCTTAGTTGGATGAAAACAACATATCAAAGTACTTTTGTGATTCTTTCAAAAATTTTCAACGCAGTAAGGACCCATTATACAATATCAGAAAGTAGGACACAATTTCACAAATTTTGGTAGAGGATAGTCTTGGTTTTCACAAAATTTCTGAAAAAAAAAATCTCCCGAAATAATTTTTTGTGTAAATTCCATGTAAGAATCTTTACTGAATTTGAGACAAAACACGACAAGTATCAGGTCAAACAGATGAGTATTCACCTAGGAAAAAATAAAAAAATTTCACACACAAACGAACTTTCCACTCAGCCATGACAAGAATGAATAAAAAATTCATTGCAAATGTTTTGGGACGAATTTGAGGCTTAAATCTCAGCCAAAACTCAATACACACAATAATGAACGTCTGGTAAAAATATCAGACCAAAAGACCCAAGGAATAAGACGTAGTAAGTCCCAAACCGAGAGTGAACAAAACTAGTTTTCCGAAAAAAAAAGGTCTTGGGTTTTCCGTCCTATATCTCCCTTTTGTGATTTGTTTATAGACAAGCCTCCTTAGCTGGGTGAAAACAACAAATGAAAGTACTTTTGTGAATTTTTTCGGATTTTTTCAACACAGTATGGACCCAGAATAAAATTGCAAAATTAGGACAAAATTTCACAAATTTTAGTAGAGGATAGCTTTGGTTTTCGCAAATTTTTTGAAAAAATTCTCCCGAAATAATTTTTTGTGTAGTGAATTTGGGACAAAACGCGATAAATTTAAGGTCAAATGGATGAGTATTCACCTAGAAAAAAAAACAGTTTCACACACAAACGAACCTTCCACTCAACCCTGGCAGAGATGAATAAAAAATTTATTGTAAATATTGTGGGACGATTTTGGGGCTCAAATCTTAGCCAAACTCAATACACACAATAACGAATGTCTGGTAAAAATTTCAGATCAAAAGACTCAAGGAATAAGGCGTAGTAAGTCCAAGATCGAGAGTAAACAAATTTGGTTTTTTGAAAAAAAAAACATCCTGGCTTTTCTGCCTTATATTTCCCTTTTTTGATTTTTTTTATAGACAAGCTTGCTTAGCTGGGTGAAAACAACATATAAAAGTACTTTTGTGAATTTTTTCAGATTTTTTCAACGTAGTATGGACCCAGAATAAAATTGCAGAAATTAGGGCGAAGATTCACAATTTTGGTAGATGATAGCCTTGGTTTTCAATTTTTTTTTGAAAAACTTCTTCCGAAATAATTTGTTTGTGTAAATTCCATGTAAGAATCTGTACTTAAGAGTATTCACCTGGGAAAAAATCAACCAGTTTCACACACAAACGAACATTGCACTCAGCGTTGGCAAGGATGAATAAAACATTTATTGCAAATGTTGTGGGACGAATTTGTGGCTCAAATATCAGCCAAAACTCAATAAACACAATAATGAATGTCTGGTAAATATTTCAGACTAAAAGACCCAAGGAATAAGGCGTAGTAAGTCTCAGACCGAGAGTGAACAAAACTGGTTTTCCGAAAAAAAAACGTTCTGGCTTTTCAGCCCTATATTTCCCTTTTTTGATTTGTTTATAGACAAGCCTCCTTAGCAGGGTGAAAACAACATATGAAAGTACTTTTATGAATTTTTTCAGATTTTTTATACACAGTATGGACCAATAATAAAATTGTAGAAATTAGGGCGAAATTCCACAAATTTTGGTAGAGGATAGCCTTGGTTTTCAAAAAAATTATGAAAAAATTATCCTGAAACAATTTTTTGTGGAAATTCCATGTAAGAATTTGTACTGAATTTGGGACAAAACGCGAAAAATTTCAGGTAAAACGGATGAATATTTACCTAGGAAAAAAATCAAACAGTTTCACACAAAAACGAACATTCCACTCATCCATGGCAGGGATGAATAAAAAATTTATTGCAAATGTTGTGGAATAAATTTGGGGCTTAAATGTCAGCCAAAACTCAATACACACAATAACGAATGTCTGGTAAAAATTTCAGATCAAAAGACTCGAGGAATAAGGCGTAGTAAGTCCTAGTCGAGAGTGAACAAATTTGGTTTTTTGAAAAAAAAACATCCTGACTTTTCTGCCTTATATTTCCCTTTTTTGATTTGTTTATAGACAAGCTTGCTTAGCTAGGTGAAAACAACATATGAAAGTACTTTTTGTGATTTTTTTCGGATTTTTTCAATGTAGTATGGACCCATAATAAAATTGCAAAAATTAGGGTGAAATTTCACAAATTTTGGTAGAGGGATAACCTTGGTTTTCGCAAAATTTATGAAAAAAATTCTCTCGAAATAATTTTTTTGTGTAAATTCAATGTAAGAATTTCTACTGAATTTGGGACAAGAGGCGACAAATTTCAGGTCAAACAGGTGGGTATTCACATGGGAAAAAAATCAAACAGTTTCACACACAAACGAACTTTTCACTCAGCCCTGACAGAGATACTACGCCTTATTCCTTGGGTCTTTTAGTCTGAAATTTTTACTATACATTCGTTATTGACCTTTGATCATTAATCTGACAAAGGAGGGATTAGAAATTTACAAAGGAGGTAGAAGAAAAAGAAGAATTTTTTTATACTAAAATGGTGATTATATTAAAATAAAATCTCGATAACTAGTTTTTTTTTATTTATATACAATTTTTCAATTTTTAATAATAAAATATTTAGATAAATTTTTAATTACACTACTTCTCCTCTACAATTATTTTCTATATCTTTACTGTAGGACTTTGGAACTAGCTTTTAAAATGATAAATATTGAGAAAGTGTAAAATATAATCACTAAAATAAGCAATAATAAGATATTTTACTCCTAGTTGCCAAGGTTTATTACTTTATTTTTATTTTTTTAATTATTAATTATTTTTCTGGTAACCAAGTTAATTGATGAATATAAAACCAGGATCAAATTAATGATACTTATTATATTCAAATTGTTTGACATGTTAAAAGTCAAAGGAATAGACGATACTAATTGCATTTAGAATTGTGTTTAAGACTCTCCTTCACTCAATTTCTAGTGATGTTAAAAATATTAGGTTTACTTTTTTTATAACATTAAGAATCAAATTAATCAATAACAATTTTTTAATTACTATTCCTAAAATAATGACTGATAAATAAATAATTTAAAAGTAAAATAAATAATAATAATATTTTAGTTTTGATAATTGTGACGAAAAATATTTTACAAGGTCAAACAGTTAAAGTATTTTACTATAGAGTTTTTTACAACAATTACAAAAATCAACTACACTATAATGGGATGATGATATAACATTTGCTAATTAAATTAAAATAGTTGATGTCCATGTTTTAATTTAAAATATTACATCAATTTTTCAATATACAGTGGTTATTATAATTTATAAGTTTAAATTGATAATTTATTCTCACGATAACTACATGAAAGTAGATTGGTGAAAAATTGTGTGACGTTCCTGTGAGAGTCTGACCCACGCCTCAAAAACACCTACACCTTCCTAGAACCTTCAAAACCAAAAAATAAAAGAGGGAATGTTCTTATAAATTAATATTATATAGAAAAATAATACTTTTGACACCCTTCAAAAAGAATACATCAACTATATTATTAATCATATAATAATATAAATTAGAATTTGAAGTTAAAAGTAAAATAAGTTTAATGAAAATATTATTATTTTGAATTTTGAAGTAAATGTTTTTTATTAACATATCAATCACTACTCTATTATATATTATTAATGCAAAGAGATAATCCCATTCAGGAACCTTCTGTTCACTCTTTAGTTGTATTTTCTGGTCGGGTATCTCCTCAGAAAACTAGGTTCCTCTACCATTCATACCTTCATTCTTCTTCGTTACAATCTATATTATCCAAAATACTTGATCTGTTCTTGTTTTGTCTTTCGGGTGGTACAAGATTCTGCTTTGTCAAACATTCTTGTCTGCTATAGCCAAGCACCTTAGAAACTAGATCTCTTTGGAAAGTACAGTTTTTTTTTGTTCCAATTCTATTCTGGCAACCACCATGCTCTCCATGGATTCCCTTTTGGATAGTTTCCCTGGTTCTGCAAATGGATTTATATTTGAAAACGGTTCTGACTCGTTGTTTATGAATCAGAACAGGGCAAGTGAGTTCAAGTTGGATGATTCACGTTCCCCTTCAGAGTCTGCAACTGATTATGCTCCCTCTTCTGGGACAAGCTCTGATGGAGAACACGCAGAGAGTACTAAACACTTCAATCCCATTCTCAGGTACATAAGTGATATCCTTATGGAAGAAGAGGATGATTTGGAGCGCAAACCCTGCATGTTGCAGGATTGTTTGAGACTCCAGGCTGCTGAAAAATCATTCTATGATGCTTTGGTTCGTAGTCACCCATCATCACCTCGTCAATTTAATGATAGCCCTGACCCAGATGATAATTTTGGTGGAACCACTAGTTCTGAGAGTTACAGCAGTTATACCACTGACAATTCATGTGAGTCTGATTGGTTTAACGGTGCTGGTGATTTTGAGTCTTCTTTCCTGCAAAGATCGCTGCATAATTCTCCGGAACACGCTTATGTTGCTCCTGATCTGATTAGAGAGGCACAAGCTGGGTTCCATTTTTCAAATGGAGCCTGGAAGTTGATTCAGTCGCAGAACAAGGCAGGCGTGGTTGAAGAGGGTGTGACGAGGACAGGCAAAGGATCAAGGGAGAAGAGGAGCCATCTCATGAACGATGATGTCTCACATGAAGAAGAGGAGAGAAGCAATAAGCTTTCAGCTGTGTATTCTGATGATTCGGAGCCATCTAGCATGTTCGATGAAGTGCTGCTTTGCAAGGATGGTAAGAGTCCAGCCGTTTTTAAGTCTGACCGTGAACCGTCGTCATCACAGAGTGCTGATTCGGGAGGATCTAATGGGAAGACAACACGTTCGAAGAAAGGTTCCAACAAGGGAAAAAGTGCAAGAACAACAGTGGATTTATGGACTTTGCTATCTCAATGCGCACAAGCTGTGGCTAGCTTTGACCCGAGGAGTGCAAATGAAATCCTGAAGCAGATTAGGCAGCACTCTTCACCTTTAGGCGATGGACTTCAGCGTCTGGCTCACTACTTTGCCGATGGCCTAGAGACAAGGTTAGCTGCTGGAACACCAAAGTTCATGCTCTTTCAGTCAGCATCTGCTGCAGACATGTTGAAAGCTTACCGAGTGTATGTCACATCATCACCATTTCACTGGATGTCATATTTCTTGGCTAACCGTACTATTTGGAAGTTATCACAAAGTGAAAGCAGTCTTCACATTATTGACTTTGGGATTAGCTATGGTTTCCAGTGGCCTTGCCTAATCCAAGGGCTTTCAGAGAGAACAGGCGGTCCTCCAAGACTTCGTATAACAGGAATCGATCTTCCTCAGCCAGGATTTAGGCCAGCAGAAAGGGTAGAGGAGACGGGGCGGCGCCTAGAGAAGTACTGCAAGAGGTTTGGGGTCCCGTTTGAGTACAATTGCCTTGCTCAGAAATGGGAAACTATAAGACTTGAGGATCTCAAACTTGATAGGAGTGAAGTTACTGTGGTTAACTGTTTGTACAGATTGAAGAACCTGTCGGATGAAACTGTGACAGCAAACTGTCCAAGGGATGCTGTGCTGAGGTTGATCAGGAGGATCAATCCAACCATCTTCATGCACGGGGTTGTGAATGGCACCTACAATGCACCATTCTTCCTGACAAGGTTCAGGGAAGCACTCTTCCACTTCTCAGCCTTGTATGATATGTTTGAAGCTAATGTGCCTCGGGAAGATCCATCTAGGCTTATGTTTGAGAAAGGGCTGTTTGGAAGGGACGCAATCAATGTCATAGCATGTGAGGGGGCAGAGAGGGTTGAAAGGCCAGAGACCTACAAGCAATGGCAGGTTAGGAACCAGAGAGCAAGGTTCAAGCAACTTCCATTGGCCACAGAGCTCGTGAAAAGAGTAAAGGAAATGGTGAAGAAGGAATATCATAAAGATTTTACAGTTGATGAGGATGGCAAGTGGGTTTTGCAAGGATGGAAAGGGCGTATTCTATTTGCTCTTTCTTCTTGGGTTTCTGCTTGAGGAATGACCAACTCATAACCCATTCACAGCCATGAAAAATTGTTTTAGGTGTAAGAGCACAACTTTGGGTGTATTTATCCTTGAATAAAAGTGAATCATGATCATATTTTATTTCAATTTGAATAGAGTAAATACACTATCTAATATCTACATTAACACAATAGTCTTTCAGTTATATGCTTAGAAGCAACTTAGAAAATAGAAAACTTGGTGTTTATTTTTATCTTCACTGTCAACAAAAAATTTCATCATATCAGATAGGGAGCCCAACGTATCTGTCTATATATATTGTTATTAATTGACATCTAAGATTAAGTCTCCACTTGTGTTGCATGTGTGGACATAAGAGAATTTCAGACGTGAAATCTTCATCCTTAAACTGACAGACATATCTATTATCACGTTCCAACAATTTCAACAAAGCACGCATTTTATTCCATGAAGCTGCCAAATGGATAGAATTTTCTACAATGGGAAAAAAACTGTTCTCTTCGTGGTCTTTTATTCATTCCTTGATTCCGCTTTCCAACAACAGTTCTCTTGCATGCGTTGCTTTATGCCAACTCATAATTATTCTTGTCGACAAATTTCTTCTATCATCTGCTTAAGATGATATCATCTACCCGACAAATTTCTTCAATTGTCGGGTTTAATAACTTGTGAGAAAAAAACTGCAACATATATAATATACATATTATAGTTTTCTATTATAATGTCATGTTTAAATCCACAAATGTGTTATTTAAGAAATTTAAAAGTACTATGTCACCTCTTTCCAAAAATCCTAAATACTCACATTGACTAATTAATTAAGAACTAAAAAGCATAGTTATAATAATTATAATGAAAGACTAATCTTAAAATAAATTCAATATAGATTATGCGGTGTATATTTATTTCCCAAAAACATTACATATTGATAGTACTAGTAAAAAAAGTCATTAATAATTAAAAAAAATATTTTGGACGAACTAAAAAATAATATTATTTTGTAATTAAAGCTTGTGCTACAACTTTGATATTTGCCCTTGTTTTCTTTTACGTAGTTAAATCATACGTGTTTAGGATATTGTTTGATTTAGTTTGGCTTCATTTGTCAACTAAGGTAACAGGAGAGAAAAAATTCCTTACTAGACTCTACAACATTCTTAGGTGTAGATTTTGACCATAAATGCAATATTATCCTACAGTGTCCTATTTTCTTTCATAACTCATTTGGTCTAGTTTTCTATTTTCATTACATCATTCAATGTCGTAATAATATCTGAAAAAACATAGGACAAAATGCTAACATTAACTTGTTAAGGTTTAAAATTTTACTTTTGGGATGTAATATTTACTTATTTGTCATTATTTTTTAAAATTATTTTTGGGTACTGGTCATGTTTAAAAAAATAGTAATATCTTGTGTTTACTTAATTTTTATTATTACGATGACATTGGAAATTTTGTATTCCCATGAAAACAGAAAACAGGGCGACATTACGTATAAAATATTTATAAACATGTATTTTCTAAAACAATTTAAGAACAGAATATATATATATATATATATATATTAAAAGTTATTTTTTTAATTCAAAATTACAAATATCTATCATGAATTTTACAGGACATTAATTTATAATAAAAATTGGTATACGTTAATTATAAAAAAAAAATTCCAAAAGGGACGTGTATGTTCTACAGATATACATAAGATGAATTATATTATTTATACCAAATTATCATTTACAACAAAAATAGTAAACGATTGTTATAAAATAAACAAATGATGTATTGGGACAATGGTTACGGACCCTGAAACCATATTTTGGTTATGTATGTGTAAATGTAATACGATATTAATTTTTTTATAAAGTTTATATAATAGAATTGAAGTCATTAATGTTGAGAAAAGCCAAGACTAGAAAAAAAAAAGTTAAATTATGTTTATTTCTGTTTCAAACTAATTTGTTAAGTTCATAAATTTGTCCCATGAACCAAGGGTTAATCAAATAAATAATAAATATTGTAAATATTCTCTTTTTAATGAACTTGTATGCCAAGTTGAAAAAAAAAATATAATCTTTAAATTTACAATATCAAATTATATCTTCAAAATAAATATCATAAAAGGAAAATGAAATATTTTGTTAAAAAAATACCGCTTCTCAAATAAAAATAATTACCTTAATATATATAGTAAAATAAATAAATAAAAAGATGGGGAATCTTCACCCGCTTATAGCTTATAATTTGTACTATCTAACTTTTATTCTAATTATTTTAAATTCCTAAAAATAAATCTAATGAAGTTAGAAAACTTCAACTAAAAATTTCTATATCAGTTCATTTTCTATTAAAATAAAAAGACCTTTGATTTCAAATGTATGTGTATACATATAGTAAGATTGAACAACACTTTTTATTAGATAATTTCATAATTGAAAAATTAAAAATGATGAGTAAAATTTCTATATCAGTTCATTTTCTATTAAAATAAAAAGACCTTTGATTCCAAATGTATGTGTATACATATAATAAGATTGAACAACACTTTTTATTAGATAATTTCATAATTAAAAAATTAAAAATTATGAGTATCAAATAATTTTCATTAAACTAAATTGCTCCAATTTTACTTGTGAATATCTTGACATTTAGTAAATTGATTTAATGTTTAATATAAAAGTATTCACACTCCTAGCTTGTAATAGAAATAGTATTATGTTGGTTGTTAATCATTTGATGGCGAGAGTTCATATTGTTATAAAAATACATATTCCGAGTGCGACTATTAAACAAGTTGTGATTGAAATCAAAAGAAAATTTCACCAGAAACACATTGAAAAGATTCATATTTTAATATATAATGATGTAGCATGAGTCACGTTAATTTGGATGCATGTGGGTGAAAAGATAGCTGACCCAACATGAAATCCAACACATCTTCATCAGCAAAATGAACAACAAACACATTCATATGCTGTGTGACCCGTCTCCAACTACAGTTATTTTTCATATACATTATAAATTGAAAATCACAAAAATCATCACAGACATTCACAAAGCTAAGCTTTTACTGATGTTTCAATTCCAGCATTGTAGTGCACAAATTCGTGCTTCTCCTCAGCATCCCAAAGCTCTGGAAATGCCTCTCTAATATTATGAATACTCTCCAATGCATGATCAACTCCTGTTGTACGAACACATGTACCCACCTGCTTCCACGAGACATTTTGGTTAAAAACATTTATTCACGTAATCTTGTATTTCAAAGGGTGGCATTTTATACAAAGCAGTCTAAGGTCTACTGCAAGAATGAATATTAACACTTTGATTCCAAGTGTGTGCATGTATCTAAATGCTGCTACATAAAATGTGTTCCTTATGACTCATTTCATTAGTCTTACCGCAACGGTGTGGAGGCCCAAGCGTTTGGCTGTCTGTAAATTGCGGATGCTGTCATCAAAAAACAACTGAAATGTGCAGAAGTAACAAAATCAGAAGTGAATAAATAATGACATTTGTTAAAAAAAAAAGGAAGACCAAAGAAGCAGAGGAGTAACAGTGAAAATGCAAAAACTAAGAAACATGACAGTGGTTTTCATACCCTTTCTTAGCATTGATTCAACTGCCCTTTGGTAATTTATGACTAATGTTTGTTAAAAAAAATTAAGAACATAGTAAAAACCTATACCTATTTCTGTTTTTCAGTTTTAAGAAAAAATAAATCGAAAATCCATTTTTATTTTGAAGAAATAGATTTTTAAAAAGAAGATACCCAGTTTTTTTTTACATAAAACAGTTGAGAAACCAACCTTGTTAATTAGTTTTTTTTGAAACTAAAGGAAAAAGCTAACACCTAACAAGGGAAGGGTGCATGTTCTTACTGTTCTCTGAGGATCAATGTCTGCTAATTTGAAAGCATATTCAAATGCATCATCAAAGGGTTTGCAGATAAGGGGGGTCTTTGGAAGCACCATATCAGAGTCATGCTGGCTCATACGCTCACAGATGTCCAAAACTCCTGTGGTGGTGGTAGGTCTGGATTCACTGTCATCTTTGTCATTAGAAGGATTGGTACAGTTGGAGGGATTCAGTGAGTCAAAGCTTATAATTCTTTCAAAGCAGTCCTCCAATCCAAGAATTTCAAGAGCGCTAATTGCATGCTTCGAATCTGCATTTGTAAATATCTGAAAGAGAAACCAAGAATAGATATCATCATCTTGAAAACAGCATTTCTAGTAAGTATTATTTTCACCATTAGAAAACAACATAGAAACTTACAATTTTCCTGATAGGCAAGCTTTGCAGAATGCCCCTGAGAACAGGGTCTGGTTTCAGCAGCACATCATATGGCAATCTCCCATGAACAAAACTGTTCAATCAAATGCCAATTTTACATGATTTTAAACTCGACTGAAATTAATGGCTCAATAGACAAAAGAGCAAAAAAGAAACAAATATGTAGTTACCTATTATAATCATCAATGTCAAAGTCATAGCCAATTGCCTGGTGATAGAGGACAAGAGAAAGAAGAAACATCAGTTTTGTCTAAAGAAATGTTTCTAATACAATTCAATTGAAGGTTTATAAAAAAAATCAATACCTTTAGACCAGCCATTGTTGTTCCATAACGCTTGTACAATGGAACGTTTAATTGGGCAACTTTATCAGCCTCCATCCCAAGCTTTTGAATCATATATTCTGCAATAAACCCGAATTTTCTTTATTGTTAAGTTCAGATAATTTTATAAATATCAAAACGGGACAACATTTTGTTATCCTTTAATTTCGAGGCATATTCTTGAGACCAATAAGAACATGAAAAAGATAAAAATACAAAACAAAATGAGAGAGATAATTGTCCTATACTGTATAATTCTTTTGGCATTCAAATAATGGAACTCTGTAAATTCAGTACCTTCGATATTCTTTGCTATTTGCTCACAAACTCCAGAACTATAGGGATAAAGGGTATCATCAAGATCTGAAATTATAAAAAAAATAAAAATAAAAAACCTAGGCAGGACAATGAAGCGAAGCAAGAGAGAGAAAAATCACCATTGATCGTGAAGGCTTACCAAACAAAAGACAATCATATTTTGGCTTTTGAACTTCCTGGAAATTATGGCCGTCTTCCATTTTGACTTGAATTTCTTAGGCCTAATTAAAAGCATAACGGTCAAAACCACAGTTAGTGACGAAAACATAAAACATAAGCAAAAAACAAAAAAACCCAACACAGAAACATAAATGAAACCGCGTATTTCTGTCGGAAAACACATCTCATCATCCCAGAGAAAAAAAAATAAAAAATTTAACATAAAAACGAAAACTTTATTCATCTTACGGACAAAAAAAGAGTGGGGTTTAACAATGTTGAAGGAAACACGAAGCAGATTGAGAACAGAAAGGGGAGGAGAAATTACTTGCAGTAGCAGCGAGAGAGGAAGAAGAAGAAACGAAGGAATGAAATAGAATGAGGGAAAGAGGAGGAGGCGGAGAGAGTTTAAATAGAAAACAACGTTTGAAAAGAATAGAGAATTTGATTCGGTTCAAATGCTGAATTGATGAGTCTAGACACGTCGACGACGACGTTTTAAGTAGGTTGAAGATCTGGAAACAGAAGAAAGAAACATCTAATTCTTTTTTCAGGCCATCCCTTTCTGACTTCTCTCATCTAATTTTTCTTCTTGACACCTTCTTCACTTCTTTTTTTAATAAAAACACGTTCTTAACGTTTTTTTTTATACTATATATATATTGTATCTAAAAATATTTATTGCCAGCTTTTAATCAATAGCAATTAAGAAGCCATAAAAAATTAATTTATAAAACAATCATTCCAACTTTAAAATTAATAAACCAAAATGTTTTCTATTAGTAAAGATACCAAAATCAATTAAAAGATACACTAAATTAATTTTTTTTGCGTAATAAAATAAAGTTTCGGAGCTTATTTTTCTTCATTGATTAGGAGTGTTTAGACAATTGTTTTTAATTATTTTATTTAACGTGTATTATTTAATAAATAGTACTTGTTAGCCATTGAATACATTTAAAAAATTCATTAAATGTATAGTGAAGTCTTAATGAAGAAGACCTTATAAAAAAAAATGTTTGTACTCTCTGGTTTTTTTTTTTATAGTGAAAGCAACAGTGACTATTTTGAGTTATAAAAAGTACAAAATTTCTAACATGATGAGACGGACCAATTAAAATAATAAATTTAATTTTTTTAAATGTTATCAATACACTAAATTTAAACGAAAATTCCCAAATCCTTAAATTCTATAAAAAGAAATATTTGATTATTAAAAGTGAATGGGTTTACTCCAAAAAAAAACTAAGAAAAATCTCTTTGAAGAATACATCGATTGGAGCAAAGATTGAAGAACTTAGAAGCTGATTAGGTATTCTTAAAGCCTCTGTATAAAAACTGGTATGAAATTTTTGGCTTTATTTTTGTCTCTCTCGTATAATGTGTTCTGTTCCAACCACTGACATTCTACACGAATCTTAAATATATCATATAACATGGCATGTATCCAGAAGCACAAAACTTTCTTATTTTAATATTTCATGGATAATGTTGGGTTTCTTTTTGAGGGAACACATACATGACCAGTAATATAAGGAACTGCACTCGATTATTTTAGTCAGTTATCTTTGCTTTAAATTGTTTAATAATTAAAATTAAAATTGTTTATTAATTTTTAATTATTTTGATATAAAAGTTAAGAATAAGTGTTAAAAATTGCAGGTTAATCTTATTAGATAACATCTCTATATCAATTTGGTTGACACTAGTTCAACTAGAAACATTTATGGTCAGATTGAAAATATTTATAGTCACCAATTTGGTTGAAAAAAGTTGTCACCACCAATTTGACTAGAAATTTTATTACCACTAAATCAGTTGGATTTATAAATTTATTAATTATGTTCAGCTTCGTCATCAACTCAGTTTGATTGATAAAACTAATGATTGTGTTCAGTTTCGCTCCCAATTCGATTGGATTGTTAAAACTTCTGACTATGTTCAACCTGAACCCCAGGCTTAGTTGGATTATTAAAATGCTTAATATGATCAGCTTCGACCCCGACTCATTTGAAACATTAAAGAATTTAACCTTATCAGATAATATTTACAAAAACTGATCTTATCAAACGATCAACTTTATTAGACGATATCTGCAAAGACTGAACTTATCAAACAATACCAACCTAGCTCCCCAACACTTGCTTAAAGTCTAATCTTGTGTGACACAAGTAAATTGATTTTTCTTAACTTAGCCAATTATCGAGCCTTAACTTGTATGGTAATTTGAATATAGGAAATCGATAAAATATTGAGAGCAAACACGAGCATAAAATGATTAAACAACAAATGTCATACTGGATGATATAAAATTTTTCATGCACAACTATAAATCGATTAGGCACAACTTACATCGTAATTTATTTATAGATTTTTTGTTGGATAAACCTCTTCGCCTCACCTAATTGGCTTGAGGTTGGGAGTGTGTATTGTCCTCGGGGATCAACCATGGCTGACCAATTATGTGGTAAAAGAGACTCCTCATGATAGCATTGAAAATCAAAGGTCTAAACGTTAGGTAATGAAATCTTGCCCTCTAGACCATGCATTTGTTGGCCATAGGGTCACCCATTAAGCGATGTTGCTAATTTTATTCAACGTGTTTTATGATTAGAAACTATTGCTTAGGTGATTAAGGTTTGATGCACTTGTTTTAGGTTGTAACTGATATATTGATTTTGCATCATTTAAAAAATGTTATTGTATGTGACTAAATTATAGATCAAAGTAAGATAGTTGTAAATTGAAAAATTCTGTAAACATTTGAATTTAGGTAAATTTTTTTCTTTCTCAAGTTAAAGACTTTTGTTCAAATAAGAAATACCTCACTCAAATAACTTATCGTGATTTTAGTGATACTGAAACCTAATAATAGTTAATTTTCATTTAAAAAATATAAATCAAGGAAGAAAATCTTACCAGAGTTATATTTATGTTTTAAATAAAGTGTTTAACCATTGTTTAAGTTACTTTTAAAATTTAAGTATTTCATGATTATAATTTACTTTTAAAAGGTTTCAGTGTTACATGATTATATTATAATGATTTAATTCATATAAATTATCTATATTTGTAATTGTATATTTATGAAATATGATAAATGCTTGTTTAATATTTGAATGAGATGAGAATTAAAGTCACCAAAACTATATGAGTACACAAAGAGCTACCCTATCATATTATATTATGTTCCTATTAGAAACATATTTGTTAGACACGTTATGAATAGATACCATATGTTAATATCTTCCAAAAGTCGTCTAAATTAATTTCTTATACAATTTTTTATTTTATTTTAAAAACAAATAAAATAAAATAATATTCTTATAAACAAGGTTTTTTATTTTTATTAATTTAAACGTTTTCGATCAAAAACATATATTTTTAACGTTTAAATTCCTACATTCATTTAGTATATTTATGAATTTTAATTTGCAAAAGTTATATATTAAAATCATATGATGAAACATTTTTATTATTTTAAATTTAAAAATAATTGAATTTAAAATAAAGTAATATTTTATCATTAAATGTAAAAAAAAAACTCCTCAAATTAAACACAATTTAGATCATATAGATAATGAAATTATTACACTCATACCATTTAAAATGATTGACCCAACTGATTCACTTGATATGTGATCATAAAATATCAATATGACGTTTAAACAAATCAGTCCACCTAAATTTTAAAATAATAATTTTAACGTAAGAAAATAAAATAAAAATATTTATTTTTTATATATTTAACGAAACAAAATATATAAAAATTAATACTTTATAACTAGTAATTAAATATTTCATATAATAAATCATGCATAATAATAAAAAAAATATTATACTACTCCTCAATTTTCATAAATTTTAAGATTTCTAAATTTTAACATTACTTTTATCAATCAATTCCAAATTTTTGAAGCTTTATATAAAGCACAATGATCTAAATAATTAAAATTTTAAATTAGCATTACCTTTACATTAGTGGTTTTTTTCTTAGATATATTGGCAGGTCCTCCAATTTTTATAACATTTATATAAAAAATTCAATTTTAGTGTGTTCTGATTCAAACCTATGGTTGTTTTTTTACAATACCAATTTCCTAACTAATATTTTTAAAGAATTTTTGTATTTCTTTCATATTTAAAATTAGTTAATAAAAATTACTTTAATTATTATAATTTTTTATTTAACTGATACTAAACTAATCTTAATTTACGAAAAAAAATAATTTAATTATATTTTCTTATTCTTATCTCTATTATATGTATTTATTATGAAATTTATCTAAATAAATCTTAAAAATAATTTCTAATACATGTATATGTTCTTTTACACTACAATACACGTCTCTACTTCTATATCTATCCTAGAAGAAATAAATAATATGCTGACGAAATTACGAAAGGTCCAACCTAAAAAAATTATCAAACTACTTCACGTGCATAATCATATAGTTTATATAATTGCAGTTATTTAATTAATTATTAAGCAGCGGGAGGCTTTCTAGATAGATTATTGTGTTGACTGAATGTTTATTGAAAAAGTAGTACTTGTGTGAAAGTGTAAAAAATATATATTTTTTAATCATAAATTAATATACAGAATAAATTTAGTGAGAGGCTTTAATAGTGAGATTAAAAAAACTAAAAATAGTTAGAATTTTATTTAGCAGTTACCATGAGTTTTGGTTGTCCCTGTGAGGATGATGAAGAAAGAAGGAAGTGATGTACAGTAAGAAACATATATTTGGCAACTATCTGGGAACAACCTGGGGCTCTAAAGGAGAAGATCCGCCACCTTCCTCAGGCACATCTACAATGCTACTTTCTGCTACCTTTTCCTCCTCTTCTTCAAACCCTTCCTTAAATCTATCATAATTGGTGGGTTCAGTAGCCTTGAATGGTCGCTCACCCAAAATTCCACGCAAGTCCTCCTGGTGAAGTACTTCTTTTTCAAGCAATAACTGGGCAAGTTGGGCAACTTGTTCCTTGTGTTCCTCGATTAGATGTAGAGTTCGTTCGTATGCTTTGTTCACCCAATCACGCACTTCGCTGTCGATGAGTGCCGCAGTTTTACTGCTGTATGGTTTGGACATCTCAAATGAGTCCTCTCTTGAAGGGAACGAAAGGAGACCCACTTTCTCGCTGAAACCATAAACTGCAACTTGGGCATATGTCATCTTCGTTACTTTTTCCAAGTCATTCTGTGCTCCTGTTGATATTCTCCCTATTAGAACCTGCACTCACAAGGGAGGAAACCATCATTTTCATGCCTATCATATTTGTCAAGTAGGGGTGGTCATGTTAAAAATCCAATGCAAATCCAAATAAATAAATTGAATTTAAAATCGATATCCACTTTAACTAAATGAAATATATTTGGATTTTTTTTAAATCTATTTAAAGAATTAAATCTAAACTAAATTTATTTTGTCAATTACATTAAATTCATTTTGATATGGACACAAATTAACTTGGCTCGAACAGGACCTAAATCGACTTAACCTGGACACAGACCAACTCGGCTCAACATTGGCCCAGGTCCGGACGACTTGACATCGGCCTGGGCCCAAACGATTGGAAATCAACCAGGGCCCGAACGACTCAACATCGGTCCAGGCTCGAACAATTCAACATCGGCCTGAGCCCGCACAACTCAAGATCAGCCTGGGCTCGGACGATTCAACATCGGTCCGAACTCGCACGACTCGACACCAACCAACTCGCACGCCTCGACATCGGCCAGGGCCCACTTGGCTCAACATCGGCCCGGGCAAATCGACATCGTCATGGCCTTGCTCGAATTGACATTTAGCCCGAGCTACTCGACTCGACATGGGCCTTAAACTACTCAACTTGACATGAGCCCGAGCCCACTCAGTTCGACATGGGCCTGGGTCCGAACAATTCGACATCGACCCGAGCCCGCACAACTCAAGATCGGCTTGTGCCCGAACAAGTCGACATCAACCCAGGCCAGAACAACTCGACAGCCCGAACGACTTGAAATCGGCCCGGGCTCGAATGACTCGACATTGGTCAGGGCTCGCTTGAATCAAAATTGTCCCGGGCCGAAAGACTCAACATCGGCACGGGCTTGCTCGACTCGACATTGGTCTGGGCACGAACGACTCAAAATTATCCCAACCCCGCACGACTGAACATTGGACCGCGCTCGCACGACTCGACATCAGCCCAACCCGCACGACTCGACATCGGTTCAGACCCGCACGACTTGACATCGGTTCAGGCCCGGACGATTTGACATCGACCCAAGCCCGCTAAGCTCGACATCGGCCCGGGCTCGCACAACTCAAGATCGACCTGGGCCCGAACAACTCGACATCGGTCTGGGACCGAACGGCTCGACATTGGCCCGGGCCTGGACAATTTGACATCGGATTGGGCACGCTAAGCTCGACATCGGCCCAGGCTCGCACAACTCAAGATCAGCCTGGGCCCGAACAACTCGACATCGGTCCGGCACCAAACGACTCGACATTGGCCCCGCCCTGGACGACTCAACATCAGCCCGGCACGAACGACAAAACATTGGTCCGGGCCCGAATGACTTAACATCGGCCTGAGCTCGCTTGTCTCGACATTGGTCCAAGCACGCTTGACTCGACATTGGTCCAGGCCCGCTCGACTCGACATTGGTTCAGGCCCGCTTGACTCGTCATCGGTCCGATCCCGCTCGACTCTACATTGGTCTGGGCACGAACGACTCAAAATTATCCCGAGCCCGCACGACTGAACATTAAACTGAGCCCGCATGACTGAACATTGAACTGAGCCCGCACGCCTCGACATCGGTCCAGGCCCGCTCGGCACAAATCGGCTCGGGTAAATCGACATCGTCCTGGCCTTGCTCGACTTGACTTTGGCCCGGGCTGCTCGGCTCGACATGAGCCCGAGCCCACTCGGTTTGACATGGGCCTGGGTCCAAACAGCTCGACATCGGCTTGGGCCCGCTCAACTTAGTATTGGCCTTGGCCCGCTCAACTTAGTATTGGCCTTGGCCCGCTCGACTCAACATCGACCTACTCAACTAGACATCGGCCTAGGCTCGCTGACTTAATATCAAACCCGAAATACTCAGCTCGACATGGGCCGGACTGGCTCGACTAGACATTGGCATGGGCCAACTCGACTCAATATCGGCCACTCAACTCGACTTTGGACCATACTGACTCGATTTGGGCTCAAAGGATTCAGCTCGACGTGGACATGGCCAACTTTGCTCAACCTGGGCCCGCTAAGCTTGACATCCGCTCGGGCCTGCACAACTCAAGATCGGCCTGGGCTAGAACAACTCGACATCAACCCAGGCCCAAACAACTCGATATCGATTCGGGCCCGAACGACTCGATATCGATTCGGGCCCAAACGACTCGATATCGATTCGGGCCCGAACGACTCGACATCAGCCCGGGCCCGCTAAGCTCGACATCGGTCCGGGCCCACACAACTCAAGATTGGCCTGGGCTCGAACAACTCGACAACGATCCGGCCTGAACGACTCGACAACGGTTCGGGCTCGAATGACTAGACATCGGCCCCGGCCTGGACGACTCGACATCGGTCCAGGCCCGAATGACTTGGTCAGGGCCCGCTTCACTCAAAATTGTCCCGGGCCCAAATGACTCGACATCGACACGAGCCAGCTCGACTCGACATCGGTCCAATCCCGCTGGACTCGACATTGGTCTGGGCACGAACGACTCAAAATTATCCCGAGCCCGCACGACTGACTATTGGACCACGCCCGCACGACTCGACATCAACCCAACCCGCACACCTCGACATCGGCTTGGGCCCGCTTGGCTCAACATCGGTCCGGGCCTGCTCGACTCAACATCAGCCCGGGCAAATCGACATCGGCCTGGGCCCGGACGACTCAACATTGTTTTGGCCTTGCTCGACTTGACTTTGGCACGGGTTGCTCGACTCGACATGGGCCTTAGACTACTCGACTAGACATGAGCCCGAGCCCACTCGGTTCAACCTGGACCTGCTCAGCTCGACATCGGCCTAAGCCCGCTCGACTCGACATTAGTCTAGGCCTGTTCGTCTAGATATCAGCTCGAGCCCGCTGACACAATTTGAACCTAAAAGACTCAGCTCGACATGGGCCGAACCGACTCGACTAGACATTGGCATGGGCCAACTCGGCTCAATATCAGCCCCGGCCGACTCGAATCGACTCAATATCGGCCACTCAGCTCGCCTTTGCCCAAGGATGACTCGGCTCGACTTTGGCCCGAAATGACTTGGCTCGACTTTGGTCCATACCGACTTTATTCGACTTGGGCTCAGACGACTCAGCTCGACGTGGACATGGGCCGACTTTGCTCAACCTAGGCCTGAATTGTCTTGGCTCAACCTGTATCGGGTCAAGTCAAAATCTAACCCAAAATGCAATTTGGATAATCCAAAAATGTATCTAATCTATATCTAATCCATATCCAATTAAATGGATTGGATTTAAAATCCAAAAATATGGATTTGGATTTGAGATAAATCCATTTAA